>Ga0206125_10000015_pt1 | contig 270383 bp, 300 predicted proteins | sample Helgoland_Spring_4_FD_148598 | JGI IMG/M metagenome (GOLD analysis project Ga0206125, IMG submission 148598) | Pelagic subsurface seawater microbial communities from Kabeltonne, Helgoland, North Sea - Helgoland_Spring_Bloom_20160331_1 | ecosystem: Environmental > Aquatic > Marine > Epipelagic...
CTGAACTACCTGACGTTCCACTACTTCCTGAAGAACCTGACGTTCCACTACTTCCTGAAGAACCTGATTCTCCACTTGAACCTGAAGAACCTGATGTTCCACTACTTCCTGAAGAACCTGATGTTCCACTACTTCCTGAAGAACCTGATTCTCCACTTGAACCTGAAGAACCTGATGTTCCACTACTTCCTGAAGAACCTGATGTTCCTGACGAACCTGAACTACCTGATTCTCCACTTGAACCTGATGAACCTGATGTCCCACTACTTCCTGAAGAGCCTGACGTTCCTGAAGAACCGCTACTTCCGCTAGTTCCTGATGAACCTGATGTTCCACTAGAACCTGACGTTCCTGATTGTCCCGTTCTTATCCATTGAGTACCATCGGTTTGAAGTTGGATGGATTGTAAAGGTGTTAGTACTATATCATCTTGTGATAAGTCAATTAGTGTATCATCATCTGTACCAATAATTAGATTACTAGTTTCTGATAAATTTTTAAATATATATAACTTACCTGTTAAAGTAGTCGCAGATGCCGGAATAGTTACCACAATGTTGGTACTACCGCTCGCTACAATACTGTAATCATCATCTAAAAGAATATAATCACCGTCCTCATTTCTAATAGGTAACGTTATATCACCTTTAGAAACTAAACCATTCCTTATTACAAGTTCATTTGCCATATATAAATATTGTTATATTTTAAACTGAACCTGACGGTTGCCAGGTTCAGTTTAATAATTTTATTATTACATATACTCACCTAAAGGGCGAACATTTATAGTAATAGTATATGTACCACTTGTTATTGTGAAGCCTAAACTAGCTACTCCGCCAGTGGAGGTTACCCTAAACGAAAGTCCTGCCGTGGAACCTCCAGCATCTCTAGTTGAGGTGTCCGTAAATTGTACCGATGTACTTGTTCCGTCCCAAGCTGATAAGATTGTTCCTGTTCTTGCTCCTGTTGTAGCGTCTGTCTTTTTAACCACATAATCAATAACCATACCGTCATAATCTGACTGGTTTACAGAGTAGAATGTAGTGTTACTACTCACGACTCCCGCTTGACTAAAGGTTTTAACACCTCTAAACAAGTCAAATTGTATACAAACGTTATCTACAGGTGTATTTGAAGTGTCAACAAGTGGTGACGCGTATACTGCAGTTGGTGTTATAGTTAGTATGTTACTTGAGAATGAAGTTCCTTCCGCATCGAATTCATAGATGATATAACTATCAGTATCATTAAGTTCTGTAATAGTTAACGTTCCACTTAACCGTCTGCCGTTAATCATTGTGTAATACTGAGTCCAATCAACACCATCAAAGTTTGTATCAAATATTCTAATAGTACTTGCTGTTGTAATACCTCCAACAAATTGAATGTCACCGTTCGCATCGGGTACGTTAGAATCTACCTTATAAGTATTACATATTCCTTCACCTGATGTTCCTGAAGAACCACTACTTCCTGAAGTACCTGAAGAACCTGACGTTCCGCTACTTCCTGAAGAACCTGACGTTCCTGAAGAACCGCTACTACCACTAGTTCCGCTTGAACCTGAACTACCTGACGTTCCACTACTTCCTGAAGAACCTGATGTTCCTGATGAACCGCTTGAACCTGAAGTTCCTGAAGAACCTGAACTACCTGATGTTCCGCTACTTCCTGAAGAACCTGATGTTCCTGAAGAACCGCTACTTCCACTAGTTCCGCTTGAACCTGAACTACCTGACGTTCCACTACTTCCTGAAGAACCTGATGTTCCTGAAGAACCGCTACTTCCACTAGTTCCGCTTGAACCTGAACTACCTGACGTTCCACTACTTCCTGAAGAACCTGAAGTTCCTGAAGAACCTGAACTACCTGATGTTCCGCTACTTCCTGAAGAACCTGACGTTCCTGATGAACCGCTTGAACCTGAAGTTCCTGAAGAACCTGAACTACCTGATGTTCCACTACTTCCTGAAGAACCTGATGTTCCTGAAGAACCGCTACTTCCACTAGTTCCGCTTGAACCTGAACTACCTGACGTTCCACTACTTCCTGAAGAACCTGAACTACCTGATGTTCCGCTACTTCCTGAAGAACCTGATGTTCCTGAAGAACCGCTACTTCCACTAGTTCCGCTTGAACCTGAACTACCTGACGTTCCACTACTTCCTGAAGAACCTGATGTTCCTGAAGAACCGCTACTTCCACTAGTTCCGCTTGAACCTGAACTACCTGACGTTCCACTACTTCCTGAAGAACCTGAAGTTCCTGAAGAACCTGAACTACCTGATGTTCCGCTACTTCCTGAAGAACCTGACGTTCCTGATGAACCTGAAGAACCTGATGTTCCTGAAGAACCGCTACTACCACTAGTTCCGCTTGAGCCTGAACTACCTGACGTTCCACTGCTTCCTGAAGAACCTGATGTTCCTGATGAACCGCTTGAACCTGAAGTTCCTGAAGAACCTGAACTACCTGATGTTCCGCTACTTCCTGAAGAACCTGACGTTCCTGATGAACCTGAAGAACCTGATGTTCCTGATGAACCTGAACTACCTGACGTTCCACTACTTCCTGAAGAACCTGACGTTCCTGAAGAACCAGATGAACCTGAAGTTCCGCTACTTCCTGATGAACCTGAAGAACCTGATGTTCCTGAAGAACCTGAACTACCTGAGGTTCCTGATGAACCACTACTTCCTGAAGAACCTGACGTTCCTGAAGAACCAGATGAACCTGAAGTTCCGCTACTTCCTGATGAACCTGATGTTCCTGAAGAACCTGAACTACCGGATGTTCCGCTACTTCCTGAAGAACCTGACGTTCCTGATGAACCACTACTTCCACTAGTTCCTGATGAACCTGAACTACCTGATGTTCCACTACTTCCTGATGAACCTGATGTCCCTGAAGAACCACTACTTCCGCTAGTTCCTGAAGAACCAGATGAACCTGATGTTCCTGAAGAACCACTACTTCCACTAGTTCCTGATGAACCTGAAGAACCTGATGTTCCTGAAGAACCACTACTTCCACTAGTTCCTGATGAACCTGAAGAACCTGATGTTCCTGATGAACCACTACTTCCACTAGTTCCTGATGAACCTGAACTACCTGATGTTCCACTACTTCCTGATGAACCTGATGTTCCTGAAGAACCACTACTTCCACTAGTTCCTGATGAACCTGATGAACCTGATGAACCTGATGAACCACTACTTCCACTAGTTCCTGATGAACCTGAAGAACCTGATGTTCCGCTACTTCCTGATGAACCTGATGTTCCGCTACTTCCTGATGAACCTGATGTTCCTGATGAACCTGAACTACCTGACGTTCCACTACTTCCTGAAGAACCTGACGTTCCACTACTTCCTGAAGAACCTGATGTTCCTGATGAACCTGAAGAACCTGATGTTCCACTACTTCCTGAAGAACCTGATGTTCCACTACTTCCTGAAGAACCTGATGTTCCTGATGAACCTGAAGAACCTGATGTTCCTGATGAACCTGAACTACCTGATGTTCCACTACTTCCTGATGAACCTGAAGAACCTGACGTTCCGCTACTTCCTGATGAACCTGATGTTCCTGATGAACCTGAACTACCTGATGTTCCACTACTTCCTGATGAACCTGATGTTCCTGATGAACCTGAACTGCCTGATGTTCCACTACTTCCTGATGAACCTGAAGTTCCGCTACTTCCTGAAGAACCTGATGTTCCTGATGAACCACTACTTCCGCTAGTTCCTGATGAACCTGAAGAACCTGATGTTCCTGATGAACCTGAAGAACCTGATGTTCCGCTACTTCCTGATGAACCTGATGTTCCTGATGAACCTGAAGAACCTGATGTTCCTGAAGAACCACTACTTCCACTAGTTCCTGATGAACCTGAACTACCTGATGTTCCACTACTTCCTGATGAACCTGATGTTCCTGATGAACCTGAACTACCTGATGTTCCACTACTTCCTGATGAACCTGAAGTTCCGCTACTTCCTGAAGAACCTGATGTTCCTGATGAACCACTACTTCCGCTAGTTCCTGATGAACCTGAAGAACCTGATGTTCCTGATGAACCTGAAGAACCTGATGTTCCTGAAGAACCACTACTTCCACTAGTTCCTGATGAACCTGAAGAACCTGATGTTCCGCTACTTCCTGATGAACCTGATGTTCCTGATGAACCTGAAGAACCTGATGTTCCTGATGAACCTGAAGAACCTGACGTTCCACTACTTCCTGAAGAACCTGATGTTCCATTGGTAAATGGTGTAAAGCAAATTACCGCTGACCCTAAATCAAGCGACATAGGATTAGTACCTACAAAATTATTAGTTTGAATAGTAAATCTATAGTATGTTGTAGCTGACTGAACCGCCTGAGGTGTGATTGAAGTGAAATTATCACTACTATCAGTTATTGTTATTAAACCAGACTCATTTTCAAACTGAGATAATAGACTTGTAATATCAATTCCGTTTTGAGTCGTATCAACAACGATAGCTGTGTTAGTAGGGATACTATTATCTATAGTAATATTGTTATCTGCAGGTGTGACTTGTGACCCACTAATATTGGAAATATTTGTGTCGTAACATCCAGCACCTAATGAACCTCCTGTTTCACTTATAGTTAACCAGTTAGTACCATTAGTAATGATTTGTAAACTTTCATTAACAGATAAAGTAATTGTACTTTCACCATCAATAGTATTACCATTACCATCTACAATGACTTTTTGGCTTGAATTAAAATTATTTTTTATGATTAGATTTAACCCCTCTACAGGTGTAGGTAGGGTCATCGTTCTATTCGACGAAGATGCTGTTACATCTATATAGTAATCTGTGTCCGCATCTATTGAGTAATTAGCGTCATTTATCTCAATCAACGGTAGTCTAACACCCCCAAGGGATATTAGACCTTTTCTTAATACAAATCCATTTGCCATATTTTATTTTTTTTAGGTTCTTTTTATTTTTTATATAAATACTTTTATATTGTATATTGTTATCTATTTCTACCTTATATTATTAGAATAATATTTCAGTTCTTATTTTAACGTCCCATATCGTACTATTGGTCGTTGTGGCCCTTAAAATTATATTACTACCACTAATTAAAGTACTAAATACTATATCATCAGTATTAAATGTACCGTCTAAAGTTGAGTAATCCGTAAATACGTTACTACTTCCATTTTTACTTACCGCCGATAATATTTTTCCAGTTCTAAATCCGCTTGTTGATTGTTCATTTACATAATATGTGAATTCGTATGAACTTCCTCCTGTAGTTGGTAGTGAGACTAAATTATGATTACCATTTGTGGTGATAGTCGTATTAACTGATTGTTGATATGAACTACCATATTGTACACTGTTTCCAGATATTAATAGGTTATTAGTTATTCCGTCAAATGTTAAATTACTTTCTACACTTCCAGTACCATCACCATCATAAGTAATAACCCCATTTACTGTATCTCCATCTAACTCTAAAAACCCTGATGTTCCACTACTTCCTGAGGAACCTGATGTTCCACTAGAACCTGAACTACCTGATTCTCCTGAAGAACCTGAAGAACCTGACGTTCCACTACTTCCTGAGGAACCTGATGTTCCACTAGAACCTGAACTACCTGATTCTCCTGAAGAACCTGAAGAACCTGACGTTCCACTACTTCCTGATGAACCTGATGTTCCACTACTACCTGAACTACCTGATTCTCCTGAAGAACCTGAAGAACCTGACGTTCCACTACTTCCTGAGGAACCTGATGTTCCACTAGAACCTGAACTACCTGATTCTCCTGAAGAACCTGAAGAACCTGACGTTCCACTACTTCCTGATGAACCTGATGTTCCACTACTACCTGAACTACCTGATTCTCCTGAAGAACCTGAAGAACCTGACGTTCCACTACTTCCTGAGGAACCTGATGTTCCACTAGAACCTGAACTACCTGATTCTCCTGAAGAACCTGAAGAACCTGACGTTCCACTAGAACCTGAACTACCTGATTCTCCTGAAGAACCTGAAGAACCTGATGTTCCACTAGAACCTGAACTACCTGATGTTCCTGATGAACCTGAAGAACCTGACGTTCCACTACTTCCTGAGGAACCTGATGTTCCACTAGAACCTGAACTACCTGATTCTCCTGAAGAACCTGAAGAACCTGATGTTCCACTAGAACCTGAACTACCTGATGTTCCTGAGGAACCTGATGTTCCACTAGAACCTGAACTACCTGATTCTCCTGAAGAACCTGAACTTCCTGACGTTCCACTAGAACCTGATGAACCTGATTCTCCACCCGCACCTCCTTCTTTTAATACTAAATCCGAATCTGTAATACCTGAAAAATACCAATAATTTTGTATTCCATCTTCAGCCTCTGTTAATTGTAGTCCGTTATATGTTGTTGTACCAGTAACTATACCTACAGTTAACCCTACAAACCTATTCGCACTTACAATACTACTATTAGCGACTGTAGTGCTACTATACGGACCATATCTTGAATCGAGTGGTAAACCACCTTGTAAATCTATATTACTACTTAAAACTATTCCCATGATATTATACTGTAGATGTTCTTAATTGCATCGACCCAAAACTTTGGGTTTCTGTTTGATAGTTACCTATGTAAATTTTATACCCTACTCCATTCCAATAACCGTCAGGACTATCAATATTTGCAGTATCAAAGGTTTGGAATAATCCAGTTGAACCAAAGTTCCCTTTGTTTAAATCAGACACGAAATAACTCTGCTTTGTGTTATATTCTTCGAAATGTGCAAACCATAAGAACTCAGAAGAAGCATTAAATGTTATTGTTAATGTACTATCTTGGTTATTCGTAATTGATGACTTATTAGCCGTTCCTCCCGATATTGCGTCTTGAATAGAACTAATTGTTGGTTGGGTGGATGATGTACCATACCAATATGGATATACACCTGTAATCGTTCTGTTGGACGCATCTAAGTTTGTCCTGGCAGCCTGTGGGGTATTACTATTCGTTCCAAAACTTCTAGTATCGTCATTACCTTTATTGTCTTTTTTAACAACACCTGCGTCGCAATCACCTTCCGCGTCATACGTAGTTGAACTACTTGTATTACTTCCTGTTGGTGTGGGTACTGTTAATGTTTCACTAAGTGCCGTACTAGTATATGTGTGGTTAGGGTTATTATTATTTGTAAATCCAAATTGGTCTGGTATATCAGTAGCGGACCCTTCTGTTGGTGAATTATCTGTTATAACATCGGATGAATTTTTTCTTAGTCTGATGGACGTGAACTCACCCGCATCATTCTTAGTAGCGACACCTGTAAAGTTTATACTTTCTGTAGTTCCTACCTCAAGAGTTTGACTATTTATACCACTAGTAGTAATTGAAGGTGTTGTATATGTTGGTAATACAGTTGGGAATAGTAAGTCGTTAAATAAATCAACCATAGTTTTTCCTGTTAAATCGGCAACTGTCGTTCCAGCCTCTATACCTCCTACATCTGCATCCATTTCTAAAGAACTCGTTAAATTAGTATTATATATTGTGTCCGCAGTATAAGGTGTTGATGTGGTTCCTGAACCTGTTATTCTCACTCCTTCACCACCTACAGTTTCACCACCTATACCTGATGTTCCTGATGAACCTGAACTACCTGATTCTCCTGAAGAACCTGAACTTCCTGATGTTCCACTAGAACCTGAACTACCTGATTCTCCACTACTTCCTGATGAACCTGATGTTCCACTACTACCTGAACTACCTGATTCTCCACTACTTCCTGATGAACCTGATGTTCCACTACTTCCTGATGAACCTGATTCTCCACTACTTCCTGATGAACCTGACGTTCCACTAGAACCTGAACTACCTGATTCTCCACTAGAACCTGATGAACCTGACGTTCCACTAGAACCTGAACTACCTGATTCTCCACTACTTCCTGATGAACCTGATGTTCCACTACTTCCTGATGAACCTGATTCTCCTGAAGAACCTGAACTTCCTGATGTTCCACTACTACCTGAACTACCTGATTCTCCACTACTTCCTGATGAACCTGATGTTCCACTACTACCTGAACTACCTGATTCTCCTGAAGAACCTGAACTTCCTGATGTTCCACTACTACCTGAACTACCTGATTCTCCACTACTTCCTGATGAACCTGATGTTCCACTACTACCTGAACTACCTGATTCTCCACTACTTCCTGATGAACCTGATGTTCCACTAGAACCTGAACTACCTGATTCTCCACTAGAACCTGATGAACCTGACGTTCCACTACTTCCTGATGAACCTGATTCTCCTGAAGAACCTGAACTTCCTGATGTTCCACTAGAACCTGAACTACCTGATTCTCCACTACTTCCTGATGAACCTGATGTTCCACTACTTCCTGATGAACCTGATTCTCCTGAAGAACCTGAACTTCCTGATGTTCCACTACTTCCTGAACTACCTGATTCTCCACTACTTCCTGATGAACCTGACGTTCCACTACTTCCTGATGAACCTGATTCTCCTGAAGAACCTGAACTTCCTGATGTTCCACTAGAACCTGAACTACCTGATTCTCCACTACTTCCTGATGAACCTGACGTTCCACTACTTCCTGATGAACCTGATTCTCCTGAAGAACCTGAACTTCCTGATGTTCCACTACTACCTGAACTACCTGATTCTCCACTACTTCCTGATGAACCTGATGTTCCACTACTTCCTGATGTTCCACTACTTCCTGATGAACCTGAACCTCCACCAGTAAAACCCGTGACACTTACCGTATCACCTAAATTATTATAAAGTTCTAATGTTGAAGTTCCGCTTAAGTATGTTCCACCTGTTATTGTCGTTAATCCACTTATGGTAACCGTGTTACCACTATTTGAACTTAAGCTTAAATCTCCGGTACTATTATAATCTACAGTACCTCCCGTAACTTGCCAGTCAGTACCCCAAAATATCCTCCATCTTGCATTAGTGGCACTAACTCCATTATATCCTTCAACTGTTGAACCTGTCCAAGCGTTTAGTAAGTTTGTACCATCGGTTGTTGCGTTGGTGACACTATATAGCCCATCTCCCGAATTATATGAAATCGACCCCGCACTGTCAGCAGCATTAAATAAACTTTCATAATTTGGTATGACATACTGATATGTTTTATCAACTTCTCTGACGTAAACCAACATACCAATTTTTCTTCTTCCTGAAGATATCCCATCAGCCCAAAGTTTAACAGTGTCGGGTAAAAAAGATAATCCTCTTTCGACATACCTTATCGGTATGGTGTTAGCAGATAATTGTATATCTGAACCAGGACTACCGGTTAATATTAAATCTAAATCGCTTATAGTATTAACTTCCCTATAACCTCCAATATTATTAATACTAAAGTTACTACCTACATATGTTTCAGGTTGTAATGATATCGCGTCTGTATTAACTATTGACGATTTTGGAGTTCTATATTCGTATGCCATTTATTATATTTTTACGAGACGGTTCCACCTCTTAGGAATACATCATTTGAAGTGTTGTTTATCTGCATCCCAGAGGCCGCCCATGTTGAATACAGTCTATACTCTGTGTTCGTATATACTGTACCTGTGTAGTCAAGTAATCTATCATATAAAGTATTACTAGTATTAAAAGTGGTTCCGTATGAACTAGAAGTGCCATACTCTATTTGTGTAACTCTATTACTTGAACCACCTAAGGTGTTCTGTGGTACCGCAACTATATACCATGCACTTTCACTTACAGTTCCATCAGGTACTTCAAATTCATCAAATAAGTTTTGTCTAGGTCCTGATTGAGGAACCGTTGATGTGTATACCTGTGGTAATCCGGTAACTCCCGAAGTAGCATACATTTCCATCCATGTGAGTAATGAATCGTTTGTTGTTGCTGCGAATCCAGCGTTAAATCCGAAGAAATCAGGGAAAGAAATTCCTTGACCATTTAAATAACCTGATATGTCGCTACTCTTGGATGCAGGCTCGATAAATAGAAGTGCGGGTCCTAAGGCAGCCGCACTAGGTGTTATACTTGGTGTCACTGTTGCTGATGGTGTTATAGTCGGCGTTGCCGTGATTGATGGCGTTGCCGTGATTGATGGCGTTGCCGTGATTGATGGCGTTGCCGTGATTGATGGCGTTGCCGTGATTGATGGCGTTGCGGTAATTGATGGAGTTGCGGTAATTGATGGAGTTGCGGTGATTGATGGAGTTATCGATGGTGTTGCAGTTATCGATGGTGTGGCTGTTATTGACGGTGTAGCTGTTATTGACGGAGTTGCGGTGATTGATGGAGTTGCAGTTATTGATGGTGTTACTGAAGGAGTCGCGGTTATTGACGGAGTGGCTGTTATTGATGGTGTTGCGGTGACTGATGGTGTTGCAGTTATCGATGGTGTTGCAGTTATCGATGGAGTTACTGATGGTGTTGCAGTTATCGATGGTGTTGCAGTTATCGATGGTGTGGCTGTTATTGACGGTGTAGCTGTTATTGACGGAGTTGCGGTGATTGATGGAGTTGCAGTTATTGATGGAGTTGCGGTGATTGATGGTGTTACTGAAGGAGTCGCGGTTATCGATGGTGTTGCAGTTATCGATGGTGTTGCAGTTATCGATGGTGTTGCAGTTATCGATGGAGTTACTGATGGTGTTGCAGTTATCGATGGTGTTGCAGTTATCGATGGTGTTGCAGTTATCGATGGTGTTGCAGTTATCGATGGTGTGGCTGTTATTGACGGTGTAGCAGTTATTGACGGAGTTGCGGTGATTGATGGAGTTGCAGTTATTGACGGAGTTGCGGTGATTGATGGAGTTGCAGTTATTGATGGAGTTGCGGTGATTGATGGTGTTGCAGTTATCGATGGTGTTGCAGTTATCGATGGAGTGGCCGTTATCGATGGTGTTGCTGTTATCGATGGTGTTGCGGTTATCGATGGAGTTGCGGTGATTGATGGAGTTGCAGTTATTGATGGTGTTGCGGTTATCGATGGCGTTGCAGTTATAGACGGTGTTGCCGTTATCGATGGTGTTGCGGTTATCGATGGAGTTACCGATGAAGTAGGTGTAGGAGACTCTCCTGGTGTTACTGAAGGAGTCGCGGTTATCGATGGAGTTGCAGTTATCGATGGTGTTGCAGTTATCGATGGTGTTGCTGTTATCGATGGTGTTGCGGTTATCGATGGAGTTGCAGTTATCGATGGTGTGGCTGTTATTGACGGTGTAGCAGTTATTGACGGAGTTGCGGTGATTGATGGAGTTGCCGTTATCGATGGTGTTGCAGTTATCGATGGTGTTGCGGTTATCGATGGAGTTACCGATGAAGTAGGTGTAGGAGACTCTCCTGGTGTTGCTGTTATCGATGGAGTGGCCGTTATCGATGGAGTGGCCGTTATCGATGGAGTTGCTGTTATTGATGGAGTTGGTGTTGGTGATACACCAATATTAACGGTAGTGGTAGTACCACTGCACGGTCCCGCATCACTAACAACTATATACACACTATTAGTGTCGTCATCTAAAAAAGTAATTCCGTTTACTAACTGGTTTCTAGTCACTCCAGTTATAAAGTTTGCGGGAATCTGTGAAGTGTGGTATATATCCAAGGTCGATATGTCCACACCCACACTTGTACCGCTTAATGTTACTTCTCTTTGCGCCATCCTTAAACCTTTTTATTTTTTATATAAATAGTGGTTAGTTTTAATTTGTACCACATTATTTTACCTATAAAAATATTTTTTTATTTAATTTCACCTACAGATAATAAATCATAAGCCACAACATTTACCGAACCTTCGACATTTAATTCGCAACTTATTTGTCTAGAGGTACCAACGACCGTAAGAGTACAACTATATACGGGTTGAGTACTCGATGGAGTCGGTGTTAAAGTAACTGTTGGGGTTGATGTTGGGGTCGCACCTGGAGTAGCGGTTAAACTAGGTGTAACCGTTATAGTTGGAGTTACTGTAGGAGTTACTGTAGAGGTGGGTGTTGGTGACACGGGACCTATTCTTCCCGCACAATTAACATTTATTTCTATTTCAACCTTTAGTTCAATAAATGCACCATTTAATGGGTCTATATCACCCTCACAATCACCTTTTACCGTAAATATATTATTTAGTAAATCCGTGGTATATGTAATTCCACTAAATTGTGATAACATTCCTTGAACTATAGTTTCCCATTCATTATCTGAAGGAACATCATTTAAGGTATATCCAGTATAAAATGCGTTTTCTATAGTTTGACCTACACCATAACTACCCCCTGATATCGTGAGAACTCCAGTAAACACCGCGCTTTCTAAGTAACATCCATTTCCTGGTTGATTTAAATCTAAGAAAGCCTCGTTTAACATTTCATAAAACCCTCTCTTACCTTCTGAACTGGTTACAAACTCTTGCTCACATAAAGTATTAATTACGTAGTCATCAACGTTTTCATCATTACAGGTTATTGAAACACTCTTAATTATTGAACAACCTTCACTATCTACAATTGTTGCCGTATATGTACCTCCTGAAAGACCTGTTAAATATAAACCTGTCTGCGAAGTAGGTACATTAGCTGACCACGTAATTGTGAATGGTGCGATACCATCTGTTATAGTTAAACTTGCAGTTCCATCATTACCTGAAACACATGGTGTACTATATAGTACTGCCTGTACTCCTCCTGTCCCTTCTAATATAGTAAAGTACTGTGTTACTGCACATCCTTCATTATCCGTAACAACAACTTGATACGAACCCTGAGGTAAGTTATTTACTAATTCAACATTACTTAAAGACCCAATATTGTTAGAAACTACAGTTCCATCACTAATTTGTGATACCACATAACTAAGTGGATATTTAATCTCAGTAGTACCCGATGAAACCTCTATATTTACCTCTCCATTTGACTGTCCGCAAGTTGTTGCGGTTAATGATGTCGCAACAGTAAACTTATTCTCATTTAATATTGTGGCAGTGTCAGTATATTTACACCCATTAATTAATTCTATTCCGATTTGATATGTCCCAGAAGCAAGATTCTCAAAGGTATATGATTGATTTGTTGTTGTTACCGTTTGGATATTACCTCCACTACCCGTTAAAGTATACGTTAATGGACCTTGATTGGCATTTACATTTATTTGAATTGACCCATCTTCACCACAATCAGAATTTTCAGTTATAATACTAACCAAACTAAATCCCGCGGTTGAGGTTAATTGAACGGGTTGGTTAATTGAACATTGTCCAGCATCTTCAATTAAGATATTATAAGCCCCTCCACATAAACTATTTAACGTAAATGTTGTTGAACCGTTCTGTATTTGTCCCGTACTACCTGAGAAATAATAAGGTAAGGTACCTCCAGTAACTGTAACAGTGATTGTACCATCACAATCAAAACAAGTTGGTTGTGTTCCTACTATATTTGAAACCCCCAATAATGGTAACTGCGGTACTGTAAACCGTTTCGTTATTACACACCCATTCGCATCTGTCACAGTAACCGATGCATCCCCCGCGGGTAAATTAGATACAGATGGGGTAGTATCTAATGTTGACCAAAAATATGTAAAGGGAGGAGTACCACCTGTAAAGTTAGTAACCTCACCATACCCAGTATTTGCAACTAAACAAGGACTCGCACCTGTTATTAAAACTTCATAATCAAAACTAGCAACTGAGTTAATTGTAACGGTATCCGTTTGTCCTGTTTGTCCGTTACCGTCTACTACAATTGCGTAGTATTCACCAGGTAAAATATCACTATCTATAGTAATTATATTTTCATTATAGAATTCGTCACTAAACTCATTTCCATTATAATAAAGATATACATGATACGGATACGACAATGAATTACCTGAAATATTAATAATACCTGTAGTTAAGTTACATGTGATATCAACACCAGATATATCAACCTCAAAACAAGGGTTAACTACCACCTGTGTTGTTAATTCTCTAGCGGTAGGTAAAGTACTATCACTAATATTAAAAACGTAAGTAGTTGCAGATAAACCACTAAAATTAAATGGACCGTTACCTTGCGTTGTAGGTATAGTCCCTGGTGAGGAGTTAACTATTAAGTAAGGGTTAGTTCCCCCCTCTACATCAAGATATATTGACCCGTCATCACCACAGTCAGGGGTTCCTGAAAAAGTCACACTTAACGGTCCTTCATCACAATTGGGTGTACATTCAAAACTTGTAACGTCAATACCTGAATAAGGTAATGTAGTGTTTACGCAAAATACAACTCCTAAACTTGAACCTCTTTGTGTGACTCCACAACAATCCATAAATTCATAGTTACCATTTGTTGTACCTGAAACACAATCAGGAACAACAGGTGGAGTCGGGGTAGGTGTCGGCGTTATAGTAGGTGTCGGTGTTGGGCTTGTGGGGATGTTAGCCGATGCATAACATATAGCACCTGAATCCATATCAATAACTTGATATTCAAAACAAGTCCCAGTAATAAACGACTCAACGTCAAATTGAAATGGGAAATCACTATATGTTAGTGAAGACGCAACGTCTGTATATGTTGTTACATCACAATCTTTTACACTAACTGTATAATTACCCGGATTTGGGTCTGAAACTCCTAATGATATGTTTACTATTTGACTCATGATATTATGAACAACCACTACTTGATGAGAAATCGAATGATATAGTTGTAAGAAGATTTTGGTTAGTTCTACTAAATACCATTGAGTTTATATTTGCACATCCATTTGTACCTGAAAGGAATGATGAGCCTCCAGCGGGTATATTTTCTGTTGTTAAGTTTCCACTACCTGATAAACCACACCTTAGGTATGTTATAGATTGTGCACTAAGAGATGTGTTAGTTATTGTAACATCATTTAAGCAGTTACAGTCCGTTCCACCACACGCAGTTGTCGAATCCGCACTTTCCAACCATGAAGTACCTACAGTCGTATTTTGATACGTCTTCATCGATGAAGTGTTACCAACTATAGTGAAACAAATTCCATCGAATCCATCAGTTACTATTATATTATTTTGTGCTCCACCTAAGTAACCACCCGCACCTCCTAACAATTCAGGCGCCTGTATTATATCTGACAATTGTACAACTCCACCACCCAATGAACTACCCGATACGAAATCACAGGTCATGTAAACAAGTGCGTCTAATTTACTATTAGTAAGACCCCCTACCGTTGTCCCTGTATATGTATCACAACTTCTTAAGACAACATACGCTCCAGAACATTTAGCACCAGGCGTGTCGGGCTGACAACAAGATGTTCCGTTTGAACTGTGGAATTTTAACAATGCGGTTTCGTCGTAAGTTGGGTCATATACGTAACAGTCTTCAAAACTTACATTTTGACTTGCAGTGTTAGTTACGGTGTGTGTGAATTGTAGGTATTCATCACCCGTTCCTGTGGGGTCTACAAATGGTATAAGGTCATTATATTTTGTAGGCGCTGCCATGAGGTCGCCAGCACCATAATTTTCCTCAAAACATGCGACATATGTATGTACACACCAATATGTTTGACTTTGAGATGATAAGCAAGTATCACAGTCGAGATATGTATTTTGTGTCGATGGTGTATTGGATGATGTAAATGGTGCAACATTACCTAATGTGTAACATATACTATCTAAGGATACTATATCTCCTGTTGTAACACTTAATGAGTCTAATACTTGTGCGTGGTTAAGGACTGTAAGACCTGAGAAGTTGTTTTCACAACAAGGCGTTAATAAGAAAGAGGTATACGAAGGTGGTGAACTTGTTGGTGTAATTGTTGGTGTAACTGTTGGTGTAATTGTTGGTGTAACTGATGGAGTATTACTAGGAGCAATACATTCATTCTCGACTATACAATCATCACAGTTATCATAATACTCTCCAGCGGTGAATACCGCATTGGTAGCTCCGGCTGGGTATGACTCGTCATATGTTACTCTCTTATAACAATTATTTATTATGAAATCCTGATTTCCTCCAAATTGGAAAGTTATTGCTCCTGTTTCTCCCAATGCTGGCCCATTACTCATATTGGTAACATTATAAACTAACCCATCACAACATCCGCTTAATGAAACGTTATTCTCCACACATGCGTTACTAACCTGACAAGTATTACAATCCGTGTAAGTATTATTGGTCCCAAAAAGATTTGGGTATCCCGCAGTTGTATTGTAATACTCGGTATAACTTGAGTTATATTCTATCCTCTCAAAACATTGGTTCGTTTCAAGCGGACTCTCTCCTGTGATTGGTGTGATTATATCTCCTATATCCGGTATTGGAAATGTCAGGTTAAATGTCGTGCTCGTTCCCGTGAATATTGTAAACTCTCCCACTCCAGAACAACATCCACTAAACGAAAACGCATTTATAGGAGCCGCAGGTGGTGTTCCTGACGGCGTTACGGTTATAGATGGAGTTGCGGTTATTGACGGAGTTGCTGTTATTGTTGGAGTTGCAGTTATCGATGGAGTGGATGTAATTGACGGAGTCACAGTTATTGACGGAGTTGCCGTTATTGTTGGAGTTGCGGTTATTGTTGGAGTTGCGGTTATTGTTGGAGTTTGAGTTAACGATGGAGTAACACTATTAGACGCACCAGGTGTTGCGGTTATTGATGGAGTTGCAGTAATTGATGGAGTTGCCGTAATTGATGGTGTAGTAGTTACTGATGGAGTTACGGTAATTGACGGAGTGGTAGTAATCGAAGGAGTCGCACTTATCGAAGCTCCTGGCGTCGCGGTTACTGATGGAGTTGCGGTAATTGACGGAGTGGTAGTAGGGGTAGGGGGTCCAAACTCTAAATCACAATCTAAAAAAGTAGGTATACATGAAGAACACTTACCATAGTATAAGTTATTAGGTATTCCACTTAAGTCGGTAGGGTCAGTATTTACAACTAAAGAGGTTATTTCATAACATACTCCATAATATAAAATACTATCGTCTATTGGTGTGTCGGTTATTAGTGTATATAAGTGTCCCGAACCTGCATCACATCTATCCCACCGATAACAACTTTGGGATGGGTCCGACATTAACGATGAGATAAGTAAATTTGCCTCTTCACACGTTTCACAATCAACATACTCAATAAATGTACAATCGTCTCCATTTATTTCATCTAAAACTTTATTAGTATCTTCATTAATGTAATAACACCCATTATTTATATTATTACATTCAATATCCCAAATCTCACCTGAATTTAGGTGCGTAGTATTATTAAAAGTTAACCTATATTCGGATTGGTCGTTACAATTTTGTATGATATAATTTACTGATGTCATGACGTACAATTAATATTTATGTTGACTCCAGCGTTTATTTGCAAACTTTCATTAGTAAAATCATTATTACACCCTATATTAGTAACTGTTATGTTATTACCGTTGATACTATAGGATAATCCGTCCTGAGATAAATTAGAAAGAGACGTTTCTACCGCAGTCAACCACTCAGTACTAGATGGGTAATCACCACTTCCATATCCAGTGTAGAATAAATCTTTTCTAAGTAATGAACCACTAAGTCTTATATCCACATACCACAAACTTGTCAAAGTGTTTAATTGACAGTCACTTACATTATACCCTTCATTACCAACCGCACTGTTAATACTATTTATTAATGTAGTTTGTGGGTTTGTTAATCCAATATCACAACTTAAAGTTTGTGTAGTGCAATCATTACCAAGTAATTGACCTGTAAATGTACATGGAATACATGGTATCGGTACTAACTCACATCCTCTTTGTCTTCTCCATACTACTTTTTGTCTCTGTAATACATTATTTTCCATTTTTTGACCCCCCATCCATATAGTAGATGCGGGAATCATTTGTTCAATTAACTTCATCCAATAATCACCTATACCATTAGTGAAATCAATCATTTTTTGATAGGTATATTTGTTGGATGGTATACCTACGGACTCCTCTGAGTTTAAATATTTCCAATAAACTGATTGTAGTGTTGGATATCCACCTCCTTTACCGTCTGTTATTGTCTGTCTATTCCTAACATTAATCATGTTACGATAAAAGGTCTGAGCAAATTCAAAAAATGTCTTTTCTTTTGGTTTTGGGTTAATTACTGTCCAATCAATCCCTTCAGGATATGGATAAGGTGATGTTAAACCAGTTGAAGGGAACGGGTAATTATATTTTTTTGACATATCCCATATGTCGTATATAATCCCTTGTCCCATATTTAAACCTAAGTCAACATTTTTAGCATTTAATACTAATTTTTCATTATTTACCACATAATAGGCATTATAACCAGCTTCGGTATTCCTCCTTAAACCTAATTCATTATCTGTCCAAGATTTATTATTATCGTAGGTTCTTGTTAAACCAAAACCCAAATCCATATATGGAAAATCTCTAAATCTATCAAAATATTTTTGACCATAAGTAAATGGTTCTAATGTTGTCTGTATGTCAGGGTTTTGTCCTGTGAATACCGAACCTGTAGTGTCTAATACTGTAGGTGCTCTATGTTCAGGAGTCTGCTCATACCATCCCGCACCTTTTTCAAAAAATATTTCTTCACTGGATACCGGAGATTGTGGATATCCAAAACTATCAATAGGATAATCATTTCTAACAGTGTCTACGTTACTTAATGTTAGTTGAGTTGTGAATCCGGTATATGTCACCCCTTCAAAACTGAATGTGATGTTTGGGTCCAAGACCGGCGTTTCTGTAGTTTTAGTACCTCCCGTTATAGTTGCGTATTCTTCATTAAATCTTTCCACATTTATCGGACCATCAGCCAAATAAATAATTTCATTAAAATCTATTAACGCGTCGGGAGCACCGACTAATCTCATAAGTGCCTCTATTGAACGTCTTGTACCTTTAGATTTAAATAAGTAAGCAGAATTTAAAATTAAATTTCTATAATATTGATAACTAAGTTCGGTTGGTGTCTTATTTACTGTCTGTCCAGGAAATACATTAGAATCTTGGTTTCCAAATACACTACTTAAGAACTTATCATTAGTTATGGGTGAGATGTTAGTGTCCCAACCTATTGTCTGAGCCAAATTTGTTAGTAACTGAGAAGGTATATCGTTTTGTACAACATAATGAACTGAATTCATATATGATAACGCATCAATAAACTTTTTTGTTTCGTCAAAACTTCTACCATATAGTTGTAAAACCTTTTCTACATTTTTATTAGGTGTATCAAAATCTTTAAAAGCCCCTGTAGTTAAAAATCTCGATATTAAATTACTTTTATATTCATCTATCTCATCAGATATACTATTTAATTGTGTTAAATAATTATCAAACCTATTTGTTCTTATATCTAAATTCCATACCCCATCTAAACTCCATGTTATACTCTGATAAGCTTTATACACTTGTCCGTCTTGACCTTCCCTTAATATTTCAAATTTAGAAGTATAGGTTGGAACTACTAAACGATTTAATAAGAAGTCCTCAACTTCGTTAAAGTCGTCAATAAATACTTTATCAGTTTCTTGTTTATTTGGTTTTAATAAAATATTATCTACTGAAGTAGATTGACCACTGAAAGGATTTCCTTCTACTACAATTTGTACCGTCCCCGCCGATAGTTTTGGTGAGGGGTCGAAATCAACAAATTTATACTCAGTCTCTAAATCTTCAAAAAATAAAGAATACTGTAAGAAACTTCTAGTAAGATTTCTTAATGGGCTTACCTCAAAAGGTCTAACAGAAATATTTCTATCCGAATTTTCTGAGTAATCGATATCGAATGGATTTTTAAATCTGGTAACGTCAATATCAAAAGTCGTTAAACCTTCAACATCATCATAAGAAATGTTATAAGCGGTGTATCCAGTGTTAAAATCATAATAAATTTTATCTACAGATATTGCGGCCGGAAAAAAATTAACTATATTTGTTACTGAAGATGACATTCTTTTTCTTAAAGAACCATACATCGCAAAATTAGTAACCTGACTTATATCGTAATTAGGATAAACTTTAAAGTTTTTAGCTAAGACTATCTTAGACTCTTCAATACTGTCAAAGTCTAAATCATTTAATGAAATAGGATTAGAAAAGACACCAGTATCAAAAGTTCTATTAACCTTTTCAACAACATTTGTTGTGAACTCAAAATTTGACTGCGTAAGACCTCCACCCTCAACAAGTTGTAAACCAACTAAGTTGTCAGAAAATGTTCCTCTAGCGTTAGGAGGAGCCGGTGGGTATCTAAACTTATTATCGGCCATTACTGAGTGATATTAGTGAAGTTTTTACTGAAGTCTATATTGTCTCCTCTATTTTGTCTAACCTCGTATAATAAATTATTAAACTCATCTCTAATCTCATATAGGTTATATTGTTTGTAAATGTTAAGGTCGTTGTCATATAAGGTATAAACACCATCTTCAATAGATTTAGTCTGATTACCGTAAAGAGCAATCGCTAACGTATCTATATCATGCTCAGCTAATTCAATATCCAACGTTATCGGATTAAAAAATGTATTAGTGATTATTATATTTTGATTAGGTTGACCTATAAATGGAGTCGCACTCGGTTTATTAGATGGTGCACTTGCCGGTGAAACTGTACAAAACAATAAATCACTACCACTATCCACATATCTGTATCTAATAGACTTTTGTGATGAGTTAGTAAGATTAGTAACTACAGGTTCGCAATAAAATGATGATGTTATAATTCTATAAAAATTAGTAATTTTTGTACCGTCATTATTTAAATACTCTACTCTATGACCAACTAATCCTTGATTAATAAATCTATTCCTGTATTGAGAGGGAACATTATTTAAATCTACGATTATTCCTTTTACGTTAGGTAATGACGATAATACTCCACAATCGGTAATTGTGGTTCGTATCTCCACAGGTCTGATATATAAAGTATATATACCTATTTGATTAAATTCATCCGCAGGTAATTTAAGGTTATATAACCCCCCTAATATCTCAAGGTCGGCATTTCCTCCTGTATCCGCGTTATGAAAATAAGGTGTTAATACTTCCGCAGCATTTAAAGTTTTTAACTCGAAGTTATTGGTCACATCCCTTGACGGGGTATAATTTAATATTATTTCCACGTCCTCAGGGGACATGTCTGCTGGTCTTGTTGTTCCGTATGTTCCTAAAGCCATTTTACAATTGTTCTTTTATTTTAAAGAAACCGTACCCATAAGATACTAAGTCTCCGATGTTATCAACTTCTCCGAGTCTCTGTATTCCTTCGAACGCAGAATTTTTACCTCTATCAATAAATATTTGGGATTGTATTTCCGGTGAGGAAACTACACCAAATAATACTTCTTCTTTAGTAATTGGGTCTGCAACAATCATGTTGTCGGTTATTCCACTAGATTCTATAAAAAATAAGGTCTTACCGTTAGGGTAATCGTAGTACACTACATCTTGTATTGTATATGCAGTATACTCATCTGTTATCTCCGTAACTCTACCATAATCTTCATTATTCTTTTTTACGACAACCGAAGTATCATACTTTGTAGGTCCGTAAAGTTTTAAATTATTAAGTTGTGAAGAAGTAAATCCTGTTATAGTAAATGTCTCGTCACTTGTTTGAGCACTTACAGTATTTTCTGAGTCCCCCGTAAAAATAAAATTATAATTAATCGGAATATTAGCCCAATTACCCCCTTGTTGAGTAAATGTTATAGTTTCTAAGGGATTTGTTATAGTGACTAATGTATTAGGTATCGACACTCCTTTAACTATATTTGTCACACCCCACGGATTATTTTGTGTTAACTTTATTTTATACGATAAAGTTAATGGCGGATACTCATGTTCCATATAATTTGGATAAATCGCAGTAAAAGGTTCCACAGTACCATCCCCCCAATCTATAGTGTATGTAGATAGTTTTAAAAACTTTTTTAATTGGTCTGATGTGTTATATAATTTGATTTTAAAGTGGTTGGATGGGTCTCCACTAACTATAAAGTTAGATACCACATCTTTTTGTAAGACAAAACCATCAAATGCTGAGTAGAATCCCATATCATCAAAAGTCTGATTAAAAACAATAGGTATTGTTAAATCTGTTAATAAACTGTCTCCGTTAGTCCCTCCACTTAATATTTGTGTCATAGCAGAATAAACTCCAAACGTATTACCACTATACGTTTGCTGAACAACATCACTTTTAAGTGATTCTGGAGATATTTTTATGTAGTGTATATCTTCGTTCATGACGGATTTACATATTCATACCAGTTTATTGGTGTTACCGTACCGACCCTGTTTTGAGTGTTCATATTAATAACATCATATTCATAATTTTCGTAATCAATATTAACTTGGTAGTAAAAATACTTAGAACTTTCAAAATTAAACTTCTGAGATAATGCAGACTGTCGAGTATTCATCATCCTAACAAATTGTCCAGTTTTAGCGTTAAAAAACTTAGCACTCATATAAAACTTATCTATATCGATATAATTCGGATTTTTTAACCAATAAATAAAGTATCCTTCTTTATCACCAACATAATCCAATAAAAAATTAGGCATCTTTATCTGCGAATCAGAAGGTGCCACCGCAGTAGACGCAGTATTAGGAGGTAAATTTCCTGCATTATTGTTTATTTCCCCACCACTTCCAGGTGGTTGGAATGATGCTGATGGTGTTGGTGATGGGGGTGTTGGTGTAGGTGTAGGCGTTGAACTGATTGATGGTGTTGGAGTCATCGACGGGTTTATACAATCGCAATTTCCAAGCGTAAAATCACTAAAATCATCTATTATATCATTAGGGGGTGCGTCCGGTATAATATCATCACCTATACTAATTATTTCAAAACATGTTCCCTGATAATCTATTGTATAATTATTTTGAGGCCATGATAAAAGTTCATTAACGATTTGAACATCAATATATTTAGTTAACGAAACGCTATTACAGTTTAAAAATGTCGTCTCATAAGTATCGGGAAAAAACAATATTACATCATTAATTTTTGATGTAGATGGTGTAGGTGTAGGTGTGGGCACATAGTAAAGTGGGGCCGCAAGACCAAAATCTCCACCACCTGGTAATATGTCTGGAATTGTTGGTCCCGAAACATATGGGTTAGATATCGGAGGTTCCGTTCCGGATAATCTAGTTAATCCTTGTTGTGTAGGTAATATAATGGTTAAATAAAGTTTTTGTGTCTCACTATTGTCAGTATCATATAAATCTAACTTAAAGAAACTATTTTTATATGAGTTAGCATTATAATATATCTCACCCTCAGTAAAGCAAGTTCCTGTGAAATTTGGGTTATCGGTAAACACATAGTCACTTGTCCATAAATTGACGTTAGATGGATTAGTTGCTCCTACATCAATACTTCTATCGAAAAAACTAAATTTGTGGTTAATACTAGTCTGTAATATATTATCTTTGTACCAATCTTTGTGAGTAAATCTTGTTAACTCAAAGTCTTCAATAGGATTTATTACTTTTTCTAAAGTCTCTTCTTCAAACTTATCCACCAAATCATCTCTACCTAATAAATCGGTATCAATTTGAATGGGTATGTTTATATACCTATCGTTAGGTGATATTTTAATTCTATATTTATTCACAGTAGTCATTTATTGGGGCGAATGAAATATTACTATTGTTAATATTTCTCTTCATAGGAGTTAGTAAAAATAGTATCTCACTAAATGGGTAGTGACATCCATTTAAAAAAGGATTATCTAAACCATTACCGTCACTGTCTTTATATCCATATGGGTATAAATCTCTCCATCTCCATTGTTTTTCATATTTAGATAAAAAAGCGTAATCCGGAACTAAATCAACTGAATTTTCATCTCCAAGTTCAATATAGTCCGAATACACTCTTATGGGTACTGAATAATGTGGATTAAAAGCATATCCAGAAGGTAACGTATTAATACTGTTATTATCAAATACTTGTGGGTTATACGATATCTTGTGACTTATGTTAGACAATACAACTTCTTTTTGATTATACTTATTAAACTCACATATACCACCCATTAATTTATGACCAATTTCTAAATTTTCATTATAATGAAATGTATTTCCATTTTTAACGTAACTTCCGTTTGGTATGTCGTCTCTATTAGATGTGTTGTTTATATCCCACCACTCGTCTATTTCATCTTCTAAAAAGTTTAATTCCCATCCGACCTGCACTCCCGTATTATTATTACTTACGTAAGGGTTATTAAACCAACCCATATAACCTTTATTTAGAATAGTTACAAACAATTCAGTTATAGGTCTATCTAAATTATCCCTAAGTGAAGATATATCTATATCTTTATCAAAAGAAAACCCTACTGTAGTATTACCATCTTTAATTGAAACTCTCTGCACATTATTTGGTGTTAATGCCGAATACTCCAATTGTTTTTTAACGGGAAAAGGGTTAGTTTCATATGCCAACTTAGTAATATCAGCATGAGTATTTTTAGTTAAAACTTTATGACACCTAACATAATATTCTGAGGTAGTCTCTTCTTTATTATTTATATCTGTAACTTTTTTAAAATTACCTGTAGCGTAGTTACCAAAAAGTGGGTCAGTAAATCCATAATTAAATATAGAAAAAACTTTTTCCTGATTTCCGTAGTACAAATCACCTATTTCATAAACTTCAAAATATCGTTTACCATTTATTTCGTCTTTAGTGTAAATCCAATCACCAAGAGATAAGTTATGTTTAAATCCACAATAAAACGTAATAAGATTTTTCCCCCTGTCTTGTGTGTTAAGTATATAATACGGTACCCCTTCACTAACTACAAAATTATTTACCGAAGTTCCACTTTCAAAGTTTACAGTCTGTCTTAAATTTTGGTCTGTTTTATTTTCAGATGCATATGTGACATACGAAACCCAATTATATGACGAAGCGCTTTTATTTATAAATGGTATGTGACCTTCAATACCTCTAGTCCTAAAAAAAGTAAATTCGTCATATTGAGGATATCCTTTCCATTCACCTCCAAAAGTGAGAGTATTTAAAGTATCTGTATAGTATAGAGAGTTTCTAAATGGTTCGTAACTTGTTTGACCGCTAACAATATTATTAAATATATTAACTATCTTTCCAGCAATTCTAAATTTACTTGAATTTTGTCTTTCGTAGTTAAACCTTTCTTCTAAATTAAGTATTTTAGACCTTTCACCCTCTATAATATTTTTATTATTTCCTTGTAAATTTACATTTATTAATAAATCAGTATTAGACGCACCGGCAAAACGGTCCTCTCCTCTAACAATTCTAATATCTGAATTTTTCTTATTACTCATCTTGAGCGAAAATGTATTTTTTTATGTATCTATTCATCGCACTTTTACCCCTTTTAAGACCAAAATAATAGTAAAAGGGTCCACCTACTTTAAAGTTACCACCATTCACATCATTCGTAGGGTATGAGTCGTATTCAGGGTCTGTCGAGCTTCTGTTATAAATATAACCAAGACCATATCCTGAATTAGGTTTCATATATGTACTATTGTTATTATAAAAATCATCTCCTTGGTATTTAGAGTTGAATATATATTCAGTATTCCATGAGTTATGTTGGGTCCCAAATAATCCATTGTCATTTACGTTCCACATATAATACGGAACTACTTGGGTATTCGAATATCCAAATGTATTTGTCGGACCTGTCGGTTCGGTTCCAAATGTAGTCACTCCATTCGTAATAACTCTCCTATTAATTGTATTCGAACTAAACCAAATACCAAATCTATCATCTATTAAAGAAATACTATCTTCATAATTACCTTCTAAAAATGGTATAACACCATACTCAGAGTTAATACCTACCATTTGAGCGTAGTCCCCATCAACCCGACTGTCAAGTGGATTTGAGAGCCCTAAAATCTGAGTCTCTCTTGAGAAAAGCATTCCCACAGAACCGTCTCCAGCACCTAACACTTGTTCCAAAAAGTTGGCGTTCGCCAAACGGGAGACTATAAATAAAATATCAATATTAGATGGGTCGTTATAACTTGTAGTTTCTATTGTATCAATTATATAACCTTCAAATTCAGGTGAAAACGCAATCTCTTTTGTGAACTCATCTCTTGGTCCTAACTCATTAATAGTTGTTGGGTACCAAATGTTTTTATCATTTTGACCGGAGTAATAATCCCTACCTGGCTCCTGACCTATAAATTGATTCGTATCATCATTAAAAGGTGTCGAACGATAAAAGAATGAGTTTGTTTCGGTATTAAAATATAATGGTCCTTGGTACCTTCTATTGACCCAAAATTGTTGGGGGTCACCACAGAAACGATACCGTTTAGGTTGATTATCTGAATTATATATGGTTTGTTTTTGAAATGAGGGCATATATAGAGACCCATTTAACCAGTTATTTTGAAACATTTGCCCAATAACTCCCTGGCATAGTGCAAACATAAATCTTATCCTTACTCTCCATTCAAAAAACATTTGTATGTCTCTAGGAATTGTAAGTATTAATCTTCTAATCACGAAACGGTAACATCCGTTAACAACTCTTTCATCACTATCAATAGGTCCAGGTAGGTCACATGGGTTAACAACTTCAAATTCCTCACCCTGTCCTTGATAACAGTTTAAAGGTACCATACCTTGACATCCGAAACTTTGTATTACTTCCGATGTTACTGAATTTGCGTCTTCTGAAGCGTCGGCAGCATTGCCAGTGTCGTCCGATGAAGTCACCACTTCTCCCTCTATATTTGTTACCGTACCCTCTTCATCTAAAAAGAATAACTGTTGTCTTAGATTTAAATGTAATCCATACCTTCTAAATTCAGGTTCGTTATTGTTATATTCAAACCTATCAAATTGGTCTCCTGTTGGTATTCTATCCGACCTAAACACTAACCTGTTGACATTAGACATATTAGTAATTACCTGTTGGTCTGATAAATTTCTAGAGAGGTATAGTGGAGATACCGTAATGATTTTCGTATCGTCAGTATTTTTTAAGTTCCTTTTATCATTATTTTTATCTGAGTATTGATACCCGCAACCTTCTATTCCTCTTTGAAACCATGGGTCCATACCTTTGTTGGGGTATCCACTACCTGGTCCGTCAGGACAATTTACCCCATTACCATCAACACCCATATAATTTTTGTAACGGTTATCATTAACTAATTGTTTATCTAAAGAAACGTATTTGTTAAAACATTCGGTAGAAAAGGATTGGTAATTTTCCCCGCTATTACCAAAATTAGCAGTATAAGATGGGTGATATAACGCTTTGGCACTAAATCCGTCTCCACCATATCCATAGTTATTAGTGTCTTCGAACTTAAGGTCATCACCCACCCACTTAAAGTGAGGTACTGGGGTTTTATTCGAATTTCTCCAAATACCGTCTTGGGTTGCGGTATTTTCACCTGTTAATACATTGGGTTGTATCGGTATATTTAAGTAGTATTCTCCTTCTACAGTTACTTCATTAGCCCAATCATCAAACTCACCCGAACTAGTCTCATATCCAAATAGTTTAGATAAATCATATTTCATCTTTTGCTTTGGACTATATGGGTCAACTCCTCTTGTTGCAAATACAATAACTAAATCATTTTCGTTAGTATTACCCTGTTTATAGAAGTGACTTACCGTCGCTAAGTTATGGGCATCTCCATCAGTTTGGTCATTTTCCTCACATTGGTAACCCACCTTATAATCTAAGAGATACCTCCTAAGTAATCCGTTAGTGGTTCCAGTAGTTATAGAGTTAACCTCAGACCTAGTCATACCTGTTATAACTTGGAAGTACTCTACTCCCGCCTTATATTTATAACTTGTAGTTGCACCAGTATTTACTATAGTGACTCCCTGTGCAGTACTTGCGACACCATTAGGTTTCAAATATTTTATATCTATAGTAGTGTAACCATTTTCATTATAATTTATGGAATTACCCGTAAGACCATTATTATTAAACTGATTACCGCTAGGGTAACGATTAACGTTAGGGTCTGAAATGGTAGACGGGTCATTAAAGGTAAATAACTGTCCTGGTATTACTACACTACCTGGGTCCAATACCATAATAAAACAACTGTCTGTCCATGGCGTAGATGCGTTATATCCAAAGTGGTCGTTTACTGTCCTAACAAGCATTCTGTTAGTTGTTGATGGACCGAAGTTTTGGTTACCGTTATCTCCGAAGTACATATGTCTTCGGTTCATAAGATTTAAAGCTTGAGCCCATGTTGGGTTAGGTGAAAATCTCCATCTAGTTTTGCTCGGAGGTTCATTTGGCCCGTCTTTATATATGGGATATACAGGTGATTTATACCATTCGGGTTGGTCCCTTTCTCCATCTTTATCAGTTTCTAGTTTTATTTGGTTTTTATAAAATCCAGGACCACTGTTACTGTCATATCCACTACTTAAAAATCTACCAGTCCATGGAGACATAATGGTTGGTGTAGATGTTCCGTCAACATTCGCATTACACGCGTTTACCTGATAAGACTCACTCCAAGTAATATCCGCAATTGGTCCAAATGTTAGCTCATCCGCTAAGTCATTTAACTCTTGACTATCTTCTTCTGAAACACTATCAGAACTACAATTACAAGTCTCACAATCAGGATAACTAATCATAGGTAGTGAAATGTTTTTAAATGGATTTTCTTTAGGTAGTGGTTCGATTAATGCACTTTTACAATCTTCCCTACTTAGTCTCCTTGAGAAAATGGATATGATAACACACATCACATATATAATTCCATTTATAATTGCTATTATAATATTTAGTATGGCCCTTACTATCGGATATAAAACAGCCAAAACATGCATTAAAATTATTAACGAAATAAATGAAGGAACTAAAATAGTGATAAGATAATTAAATAAAAGTATAAAAAAGTTACCGTTTCTTTGTGCGTCATTTATGGGTGGTTTATTAATTTCTGACTGACACGTTTTATCGTTAATCTCTTTTATCCCAAGATGTTTTATTCTATTAAACCCCCATTTAAATCTGTCAATATGAGACGCAACTGTATAAACTTTATTAAAATTAAACTCATAAAAACTATCATCACAATTAATAGCCGCGTTCTTATCGTAGTAATCATCCCAATTCAAAGAAAATGAATACGATTTATTCCATGTCTCTTCATCAGGTCTATCGTTAACGGTCGTTCCTGTCCATCCATGTTCTTTTATGTTGGGAATTAAGTAGTTCGCTCTTATTATTTCCCCGTCTAATCCCGACTCATTTTGCCATTTTATTTTAAATCTACTTTTACTTTTAGTAGGGATTCCGATAGATGGGTCTATTGATATAATTTGTTCCCCGAATTCATTAGTTATTACATAGTCTAAATTCATCGGAAGGTCAATTAACCACGTACCGTTATCGTCAATTATATTACCACCTTCTTCAAAAATAAATTGTTCTAAAATAGGATTACCTGAAAAATCGACATCCGTTGTTTGTCTTATACATAGTATTTGACCCGGACCTGTAGATAAATCACATAATTTACCTGTATCATTTTTAGGTTTACAATTCCCTTTTAAATAATCCTCATCAGTACTACTAAATATGGAGCCCATAAAAACTGCCTGTGGTTGTATTTCAATACCTAAATCTCTTAAATCGAAATCACTTCTAGTAATCCCAACATCACATAAATCATTTTCACCCCAAAATGGTGTGACATCCACTTCTTGTACGCTATTGACTATTTGTGGTAAACTTTTTAAATCTTGTGAAGCTTTAAATTGTTGTCCATTAAACTGTGTCGGAACTCCCATCCCCATCCTTATTAAGTCAGAGGGTCGTAATGAGAATTGACCTATATTAGATAGGTCTAAGTCCATAACTAACTTTTGTTGACCCAATGGTACCCCGACTATCATAAAGTCTCCTGAGTTGTTTGTTTTTACTGTGTACTTGTAATATTTCTCGTAAACGTGTAAAACTTCTTTTCGAGTTAAAACATCTTCTCGGTCAGGAAAAGTACCCGTAGGTGTATGACCTCCATACTCTTTTACGTATGGTAAAAGATTATATCTATACCCATCTTCATTTTTTGTCTGTATATTTTTATAAGGGTAAAGAGTAGATATAATATTATCATTTTGGTCAATATCATCTAATGGTACAAATATAGAAATATTTACATTAGGTACTCCAAATCCACCATTAGCAATCACTCGTCCAGTTACAACTCCATAATCCGCACAAAATCTTTCATATAAATCTTCTTGTCGTAATTTTAACGATAAGATTTCCAAAAAATCAAAATCTTGCTCTATATTAAGACGTACTTCCCTGTCGACCCCAACTTTTGTTCTAAACCTATATGACTTTGACATAAAATTACTTTTAAAATAAATAGTTATTTATACTAATTTTAAAACTATTTAAATAAAAGTATATGGAAGAAAATTATGAGAAATCTACGTTCTTCAATTGTTTTATTCTAACTTTGATATCTTTTTCAGGAAACTTTACCTGATATATCTGATTTGGTTGTGCAAAAATAGTATCATCAATTAATTCAATTTGTTTAGTGTTTTTGTCCAAATATCTTTGTGAAGTTTCTGAAGACGAATATTGACCCCCAGTTTTATTAAAAACTTTTAAATCCGCCAATGTACTAACTCCAGGAATATCTTGTATTAATCTCCTTATGTCGGATATATTTATGTTCTTACCTAATAGATTAGTCGATGGTGACATATATGAATTAACACTATCAACTATACTCGTTATTACTTGTCCTTGATTTTCACTAGATTCCATTGACACTGAAAATACAAATTCTAAATCAATTACTTGAGCACTTCTTACTGAAATATAATCATTAATCATCCTGTAATTAGATAAATAATTTGCAATATTTTGTTTTAATGTATTTGATACGTTACTAGTTAACTTACCATTATCATCAAATGATAATATTTCTATTTTAATCTTATTATCCTCTTCCGTTATAGACGCCTTAGCCGGCGCTCCAAACCTACTCGGCATAGTTCTAATTAAAGAATTATAATCATTTACCGTAACGGCCCTTTTTTGTGCCGCAAAATTATAGGTAACCATATTACGCACTTCCTCAGTAGTAGGTAAGTTACCCCCACCTATCGCTGCGGTTACATTATTAGACCTTAAACTTTGAATTACATTCTGATTAATGTTAGGTGATGGTCCGTTAACCGAAAAATTAATGGTTCCGATTTGGTTGATTGTGTTTACCCCGATGTTAGAACCTATCCCACCCCCTATTCTATATTTAACAAATAGTGTAGTATTAGCCTTAACAGTTCTACCTAACCCAATATTGTTTTGATAATTTTCAAGCCTAAGCGGTATTCCTGTTTTTGCAAATTGAGCTAACTGGTCGTCAGCAGTAACTGTAGCGGAACCGAAAGTTAATTTACAATAACCCTCAGGTGTATATTCAGAAATAAATCTACTTTCAGTTTCAATATAACGACCCACTTTTATCCCTGGATTATCTGAAGCCTTTGTGGGGTCTTCAACAAATACTGTATTTTCTGCCAACGCATCTACCTCATACCATCTATCAGGTGCAGTTATAAATTCACCATAAGTAGGTGGGCTTGAGTAAGTAATACCATCTTTCTGAATTAATGATGTTATACTTATAACGTTTTTTTCAGGTAAGAAGAACTCATAAAATGGTTTAACATCATTATTATTAATTACTTTTTTAAATATTTTAGTGGTACCATTAACAACAACCTCTCGTTTAGTTATAGTATAATTAATAATTCGATTATTACTATCAAAATTCGGTATTTTAGTTCTGTTAGGGAATCCACTACTATTATATTGAGTACTAAAGTCGATATCGTCTTGGTTTTCAAATATTTGACCCGCACCTATAAACTGAGAACCTGACCTTATAATACCTAAATACCTACTGTCTTCTTGGTCTCCAAAAGCTGGAACAGTAATAGACACATCTAATAACGCAATAGAAGGTCTATTACCAGGTATTTTTAATCCATATGTTCTAGCGATATTATATATTGAAGATTTTTGTTGAGCGTATTGTAATACAGTTTCTTGTATACTTCTGTCTATATGATAATTTAAGTTGTCTCCAATAGCCGCGTTTAAATCTAAAAATACTGAGAATACGGAAGCGTCATTAAAATTATCAATGAGGTCCGGATAATACTGTCTTGTAAAGTTTATAAGGTCTTGTCTTAAACCTTCAAAATCTCTTTCCGTATATGATATTTTACGATTAGCCATATAATTTAAATATTAATTATTATAAAATCTCTACTTTCAAATGTAGTATCTTTAATAGAATAGTCTATTTTTACTTTCGCAGTATATTCATCTACCCCTTCACCTGCAGTTCTAAAAATGTCAAACATTTCATATTCAGAATTTTCGTCTTCGGTATTTAGAGTACCCGAAACATTCCTATCATCTTCACTATAAGGGGATATAGATATGTCATTAATCTGTAAATTAGGTATGTATTTATCAACTGATGTTTGTATATCTGATTTTATTGCATCAAATGTTGGTCCGTCCATTGGTTCAAAAATAAACTCATATATCCTAGTTCCAAAGTCAGGTAAGTAATATCTACTACCTTTCCTTGTTAATATTAAATGTAATAAATCCGTCCTTATCTCATCTTCGGCAGTTTTTGTCCGAGTGAGATAGTTACCATTAACACTTTCAGAAAATGGAAATTTTATACCATATGATTTATTTATTGCCATAACAATAAATATTCGATATAATATTTTTATAAATAAAACCCACCTTTTTAGATGGGTTTTATTTTATTATCCTTCACAAGCAACACATTGTAAGTCGTTGAGGTTTAATTTCTTCCTTGAGAAAGCCTGAGCTGAGTTCATCGAATGTTGATAATATAGTGTTTTTACTCCTAGTTTCCAAGCGTCAATTAACAGTTTATTTATATCTTTTGTTGGCATATCAGGTGAAACCATTAAGTTTAATGACTGTGATTGGTCAATATAGTCTTGTCTGATAGCCGCTTGGTTGATTATGGACGCTTGATTTATTTCGGCAAATGTTCTAAATACATCTTTTTGCTCTTTAGTTAAAAAATCTAAGTGTTGAGCTGAACCATCTCTTTTCTTAATACTGTCCCACACTTGTTTGGTATCTTTACCTAACTCTTGTAATAGTTTTTTAAGTACCGGATTTTTAATAGTAACTTTTAATTTAGCAACGTCTTTAACATAACAATTAGACCATATAGGTTCTATTGATTGTGATACTTGTCCTAAAATAAACGCTGATGAGGTAGTAGGTGCAATTGCATTTAGAGTAACATTTCTTCTACCATAACCTTCAAGATATTCAGGTTCTCCAAAAATTTTAGCCAAGTCTTCAGAAGCCTTATATGACTTTTCTTTTATCAATTTAAAAACTTCTACATTAAGTTTAGCGCTTTCTTTAGTGTCAAAAGGTAAGTTTTTAGATTGTAATAGTGAGTGCCAACCTAAAACACCTAAACCTAACGCTCTTTGTCTTTTTGCGAAGTTATATGCCTTCTCCAAATAAAAGAATCCTCTTTTACCTTCTATAGTACCATCGTCTCTAATATTTTCAATTTTTGTTAAAAATTCACTTACAACGGCATCTAAAAAGAAGGTCATTATCTCAACCGCATCTGTATTTTTCCACTCATCATAATGAAGTACATTCATGGATGAAAGAACACATACGAATGACTCCTCATCTGAGTTATGTAAAGCTATTTCCGAACAAAGGTTAGAGTTATAAATTTTAGCACCTTTATCTCTATAAACATCGGGAGCTTTATTATTCATAGTATCGTTAAACATAATATAAGGATATCCAATTTCCCCCCTTCTTTGTATTACTTTAGCCCAAATCGCTCTTTTTTCATTATCCCCACCTATCATATCATTCATAAACTCATCAGTAACAGTTACCGCATGTGTTAAGTCCTGAATAGGAAAACCTTCGGTACCAATTTCTAAAAATTCCATAATATCAGGATGTTCTACAGGTAAATATGGAGAGAATCTACCTCTTCTAGTAGACCCCTGTGAAATATTATCGACAACACTTTCAAATAAGTTCATAAAATGAACTGAGCCTGGAGCATGTCCATTGTCTGTAATCTCAGCACCTCTTTCTCTAATATTACCAAAGTAACCTGAGGTACCTCCACCCATTTTACTCATTTCGCCCACTTCTGCTTGTGTATATAATATTGACTCTATGTTGTCACATATATTTGACCCAAAACAACTGACAGGTAGACCTCTTTTTTTACCAAAATTAGCCCAAACAGGTGAAGATAGTGAATACCATCCTCGACCCATATATTCATAAAATTTATCCGCGAACCCTTCAATTCCTAGTATTTTTTCAGCGTGATTAGCTATAGTGCGAATTCTATCTAACGCCTCTTCTCCGTCACTAAGATATCCTCTACGAAGAAAGGTAATGGACTCCTCATTTATCCATTCAAAATTTTCTCTATTTTCCATTTTAGTTATATCGTTTTAAAATAAATCGTTTGATGTGATTGATTTTGATTTTTTACTATAGTTAATACTTCTTTTATTAAAGAAGTCTGTGTGTTTTGTAGTTAAAATCTCATCGTCAAACCATTCCGTGGTTTCTAATATTGTTTCATTAACTTCAAAAACACTATCAATACCAATTGAATTTAAAGATACATTAAATCTGTGTTTAATAAACTCCAATGTTTGTTTTTTAGTGAGAAATTCTAAGTCTCCCTCTTCAAAAATCCAATTTACCACTTCTTGCTCAGCCTCATACGCTTCGTGAGTTGAGATTATTAAATCCTCCACTAGTTCTTGTGTCCACCAATCGGGGTTTTCTTGTTTGATTAAGTTAACCAACTCAAATCCAAATTCAGCGTGAATATTTTCTTCTTTCGATGTCGCTTCAACCGCATTACTAATCCCTTTCAATTTGTTTTTATGTTTATTAAATGACATAATAACTAAAAATTGTGAAAATAATGATACATTTTCAATAAACATAGAGAACAATACAATCGATTCAAAGTATTCTTTGTTTTCTACCGCTTTTGAGTTAGTAATAGATTTTTCTAAGTATTTAATTCTTCTTCTAATTGCGGGTACTTCAAGTAAATTTTCAAATTTTTTATTTAAACCTAAAAGCTGTATTAGGTGTGAATAAGCATCCGCATGTCTAACCTCTGATTCCGCAAAAGTAGCCCCTACACTTCCAATCTCAGGTTTAGGCATTCTTTTGTATATGTCACCCCAAAATGTTTTAACTGCAATTTCTATTTGTGATATTGCTAACATAGCTCTTTCAACTGCAGATTTTTCTTTCTTATTTAAATGGACCTTATAGTCTTGTATGTCGGACGTAAAATTAAATTCTGTGTGAACCCAATATGAATGTCTTATAGCGTCTACATATTCATTAAGATTAGGGTAATCATATGGTTTTAGATTTGTTCTTTTAGAAAAAATATTGGGTCTACTTTTTGAACGGTAAATGATGTACTCTTTCGCAACGTCATTCAAACCATTATCCATTAATTTATTTTCCACCATGTCGTGTATTTCATCAACATGAGGAACGTGTTCTTTATTATTCCTAAAAATCGCTTTAGTGGTTAGTCTAGCGATTTTTTCAGCCATTTCCTCATCTACCATTTCGATGCTTTTCATCGCCTTTATGACCGCCCTTTCAATTTTTTCAGAATGAAATGGTACTTTATCTCCACTTCTTTTTACGACATAGCGTATATCTCTATCAATTTTATCTATTAATCTTTCCATTTTTATAATAATTTTAGGGTTTATTAATTACTCTCCTTTTGTTTTTTTCTATCAAGGAGTTCTTTAATTCGTTTCCTATTGTTTTCTTCTTTTTGTTCTTCCAAACCTAAGAAGGTTACACTTTGTTCAGTATCTATAACTAACATCTCGTTATCAAATTTACAATTTTCAAACACAACACCGTCTTTCCCAATTCTAGACTTAGTGATGGCGATTGTAGCTAAATTCATTTCTTTTTGCTGTAAGGATTTCGCGACAGAAATAATTACGTGCCCTACTTGAGCCTTTTTAATCGAGCCTCCCATTTGGTCAGTAGTAACCACATCAGAAGATATAGAACTTCTATTACCTTGGGTTGCTGTCCATCCTACCAAATCCAATTCGTGACACATCGATTCAAATCCTCTCATTACTGAACCCTCACTTTTCCACTCATCACCTAAGTTTTTGTCAGGAACTACACAATCAATATAATCTAGTACTACCATGTCAACTTTATTACCTTCTGCAGTCATCTTACGAATTTGATTTTTAATCTGATTCATAGTAAGTGTATCTGACGGAAGTTTCTTTAAGATTAACTTATTTGGTGTATTTTCACGAATATCTTTAATTTTGTCCATGACTTTGTCCTTATGTAAAGACAATAAATCAGGAGCTATTTCAGTCCATAACGTAAAATGTTTTCTTTGTATAATTTTAGGGTTATCCTCAAAGAATATCTGAAGTACGTTATAACCTAAATTAAATGCGTGGTTAGAGATTTTAGTTAGGAGGGTGGATTTTCCAACACCTGTAGGTGCTAATATAACTCCCAATTCTCCTTTCGCCATACCTCCTTTCAAAAGGTTATCAATACCTGGTATACCCATAGGTATCGGATGTCTAAAATCTTCTTCTAAAACGTCATCTAAGTTAGCAAAAACATCTGCAGTTCCAGTGTCTACCTCACCAACTTGTAATGCTTCTCTAACCATTTCCTCCAAATGGTCATAACTCTCAAAATCACCTTTATCAATGATTTTCTGAGCCTTACCCATAACCTTTTGTAGTTCTTGTTGTTTACAGAATTTTAAAGCCTTTTCTTGTACAAAAATTTCACCTTCCGATGGGGCTTCCTTAATTTGTTCTACCATATCCAAAACCATTTTTTGAGCCATGGGTGAGGACACTTCAGACTTAATAAGTTGTTCTAAGGTGTTGTAAGAAGGAGTATGTTCATACTTTATATAATACTCCTTAATAATTTGCATAATCAGTTTAAAGTACTGATTGTCAAAGTATTTTGGTTCAATTACATCAACAATAGACGCCGCAAAGTCCTTGTAAAGAACGATGTTATTAAGTAGTTGATTTTGAAATGTGTTTCCGAGATAACCAAAATTTTTTTCCTTAGACATGTTTATCAGTTTTTAAAATACGTGTCTTAATAAATATAATCAAACTAGGTTATATCCCGCGATTTCATATGTCAATTTGTCAGTAGAAAAAACATTAGTTAATGCCTTTAATACAGACTTCAAATGAGGTCTTACGTCAACGGTATACCTTACTTTGGGTGGGTAAACTTTCCCATCCCATATACGATGGTATATAACATCATCATTCAATTTAATGTATACGTTAAAATCTTCTGCCTCGTCCGTCATAGACGTCTCCATAATCTTTGGGTCAGCAGCAATTTGATACTCGTTATCTAACATATAGGTTATAGATTTCATTTTAAGGTCGTTATGAATCTCCTCTTGAATTCCCATAACTGTCTCGTACAACTCAAAACTATTTTTCGCGTTTTTGTTATAACTTTTAACATTATAATATCTCTGAACAATGATATTATCATTAAGAGTTAGAAGAAACTCCATTTTAGTCATTTCACTTTTTTCCTTACTCATTTTTTAATTTTTTTTAAGTTAGTTTTTTTTAAATCTTCTTTTTTCTTTTCTTGTTAGTTTCATAAATGGGGTAAGAAAATAAACCCATGCGTTGTCAGTTTTAGGTAGGTATTTGAATATTCCATCATCCATCATCATCCTCATCAAATTTTGATACCCCCTACCTTCAGGGTCAATATCTTCAGAGTAATAAAGTTCAACTAGTTCTTTCGCTTCTTCAGTTAACAAAGGTACTGATAAATCCACAAGTTTCCTATTAATAACATAAAATTCATCACCATATACCCCTCTCTTAGTTTTACCCGATAGTAGGTTTTGTAACGCTCTGTTATCCTTATCATTTTCGTGTAGTTTTTCACCTTTTTCTAAAATATCGTCAACAGAGACCACGGAATCAACTATCTCAGGGAAAAGTTTTACAAAAGTTTTTTCACCAAAATAGTAAATACCATCAATATTGTCGGACTTATCTCCTGATATAATTTTAAAAGTAGAAACATTTTGATGGGGTATTGATATATCTTTCAATTTAACTTTATCTCCGTACTTAATCATTTGTTTCTGTGTTGGAGAATATATTTGTACTTTTTCAGATATTAGTTGTGTTAGGTCTTTATCCGCAGAAAATATAGTTTTGTTTTCATCCTCAGAGATATGACAATAATACGCTATCATATCATCTGACTCATTACCATCAACTATAATCTGACGTATAAACATTTCCTCAAGATACTCTTTTACTCTTTTGAGTTGCCATTCAAATGATTGTTTTTGAATATCATTAAGTCTGTTATACCTTCTATTTTCTTTATATTCTGCGAAAATTTTCTTCCTCTGTATTGAGTTATCATTTCCGTCCCAAAAAACGATTACCTTATCATAGTTATACTCTGAAATAAATCTACGTAAAGTATTAACAAAGTGATATATACCACCAATATGGTTACCTTTATGATAATACTCACGTACTCCATGATAACCTATCTTAAATAGGTTATTTCCATCCACTAATAAGGTCTTAGTCACATTAAAATACTTAAAGAATTAAACTTTCTTCTTCCAACTTAAAGTCACTACCTGTACCAATAATATCTTTCCAATATTCAGAGTTTTCAGATTTATACTTTTCGATAGATTTTTTTTCCTCAGAGGAATCCTTTCCGGGTAAAAACCCGTGAGCAGTAACTAATATTCTACCGTCTTCATAACCTAACCCATTAATGTGGTTTTTCATAACTGAGACCTTAGTTCTAGTTGCAAATTTTACTTTTCTTTTATCTTTAACCGCAGTTATCTTTGTAGTACCCGCATTTTTTTGATTTCCAAAAAGAAAAACTAATGATGAGTTTAACCAAATAGCCTCTCCTCCTTTAGCTTTAATCTTAGGCTGACCAAAAGGATTATCTGGAAGTTCAACCCATGGTTGGTTAACAATTACTAAAGTATTTTCGTGTTTTGAATCTGACCTACGAGAACCTGATATTCTTTGGTTTATTCCCATACCTATCTTATCTGCCAAAACTGCCGCATTATGTTGCTTACCACCTTTACCGTCATATGTCATCTTACATGGAACTGAACCAACTGAATCCCATAAAAATAGTAAGTCATAATCCAAATCTCCACTACTTTGAGCATCTAACAATTCATTAATAAAATTAGTAATTTGTTCAATATATTCAAAGTTATTATTAAAAAGGAAAAATCCATCCCAATCTAATTCTCCCGTTTCTTTATCAACAACTTCTTCACATTCAAAACCCATAAGTTTTGCATGCTCAAAAGACCATTTCTGCTCTGTTATTATAAAAACAGGGAGTATACCTTTTTTTTGTGCGTCAACAGCAGCTTTAACAAGTGCTGTAGTTTTTCCTGTATCCGAGTGACCTAAAAACATATTAAGGTGACCCATTGCCGGTCCAGGTACCCCTACTGCATCTAAGAAATCAGTACCTAAATCATAAAACCTTTGCGGTTTAAACTTAGCTGATGAAGAAAATTTCTTCTTAATATCTTTAAAGTCTTTCTTTTTAATTGCCATTTTTTTTTAATTAAAATAATGGTGAGGAGGATTATCCCTCCTCACCATTAACATTTGTAATCTTTAGAAAGGAAGATTTTCATCGACTTTAGTAGTCGACTGTGGGTCCTTTTCTTCATTAATTTTTACTTTCTCATCACCACCACCAATCGTTTCAATAGTATTGTCTCCATAAACAAACTTTTTAAGTTCTGAGTCCCATACAGGTGTCTCTCCCCTTGCGACCGCTTCAAGATACTCTACAGGTCTTTGTGCGTACACATCAGACCACGTCATTTCATCCTCCATCCATTCTTTCATCGTATCACTATCATCACTTAGAGGTGTTGGGTCATCGTACATAATAGTTTGAACTACAGTGTACTCAATACCTGAGTTAGTTTTAGATTTAGAAAGTTCGACAATTAAGTCTCTGCCCTCTTGAGAGTCAGTAACGTCTCCCTTAGCTCTCCATATTGGGATAATCTTATCCAAGATACCTTCTTGTTTATAGTTATCCTTAAATCTCCAAAATTTAACCCCGTCTGATTCATTATCACGGTCAACAACCTTTACTATATAAAACTTGCGTGGACGGTACTGCATAGCCAGTTTTTTATCTGACTCTTTTCCTGTTGACATAAGTTCTTCGTAGACTTCAGTCAATGGGGAGCGTTCACCATCATTTTTACCTGGGTCGTATAGTTTAACCCATCTACCGTCTACTTGAACCTCGTGAAACCAAACTTCCTTAAATGGTGATGAACCATCGGGTGTTGGTAGTATCCTTATCTTAGACTGTCCGGATTTAGTACCTTTAGGTAGGTACGTAGTGAAGTACTTCTTCAACCTTTGCTCTTGAGTCATTCCATCCCCGTTACCGCGAGATGTGACATTTTTGTCGTACTGAGCTAGTACTGCGTCGAGTGCGTTTGCCATTTTTCTTTTATTCTTTAAAAATTTATCTATTATTCTATACAAATATAAATGATTTTTAACTTAAGTCAAATTACTGAGAATAAAAAAAGAGACTCAATAGTCTCTTTTTAATAAAAATATTTACACGGTTTAATTACATGAGACCTTCATCTTCAAATGGTTGGTCGAACGATTTTTTAATATTGCCGTCCGAATAACTTTCAATGTCATCACTTGTAAGTACGTATTCGTTTTTTCCTGTCTTTTCTAAATCTTCTTGCTTATCCATAAAGAAGTCAGTTAGTTTTTGATTATATGGATAACTATCTAAACTCCTTAACTGTAATTTTTCTTCAGGAGATTTTTGTCTATATTTTTCTATTTTAGTTTCCAACTGATTAATTCGGTCTAATATACTATCCATCTCTCCGAGTTTACTTGTTAAATCATCTAATTTACCAAACATAGTATCCATATATTCATCCTGTTTATTAGACATATCTTTTTGTGTCGTCACTAAATCTGTAATGTCTAACTCTTCGGTACCGACTTCATCGGTAACATCAACTTCATCATCACCACTAACAACTTCAACGTCTGGGTCATCACTTACATCCACAGGTTCAGGGACTTCGTCAACCTCTAAGTCATCTGTCTGAGCAATGTCTTCACCACCTTCATCAGGTAAGTCCGTAACTTCCTCTTGCTCAAAAACATAATTATTTATGTTTTGATGTCTTTTTATTTCTTTTAATATTTTTTTATCTATTGACATAATATTTTTTATTTTATCCGTTTAATAGTGTCTTCATTCCCTGTGGGGTCTCAACTCTTAGAGTTTTATTAACTTTCATAGTATTATCTACTCTTTCGATTAACCCGTCTCTCATTCTTACCGTATAACAGTCTCCGGTATCTAAATCACACACTTCTTTATATCCGTTTCCGTTATCACGCTCAGTTAATCGACTATCCTTTTGTAGATATGTGTCTAATAAATTTTTTATGTTCATTACTCTTTTTTATATAAATATATTGATTATTTGGAATATTCAAATATCCCCCCTAGAAACTACCGATGTAAAAATATCAAGCCATTCTTGATACTCATCTTTGTATTGAGTATTACCATTTATTTTAGTTTTTATAATGGCAATAATCTGTTGTGGAGTCCCTTGTATTGGCTCAATCTCATATATTTGAGCTAAATATAAATACGCTAAAGCCTTAGGTGTTGTATTAGTCGTTTGAGTTTGTTGAAGTTCATTATCCATCGCCTCAAGTATTGAACCCAGTGGGTTAAATGTAGCTCTCATAAAATCGAGCGAATCTTTAATACTTGAAAATGAAGCGATAGGAAATGTTTGTTCGTTAACAATAATACAAGTTTGAGAGTTGAAATATTGCGTCCTTTGTGTTGGTTTTATTTCTCTACTTGTAACCAAATCCATTAAATTATTATTATACACATTTTGCCTAACTGGTAGGTTATGAGTAGCAATTCCATATATGAAAAATTTTAATTTATTGTTTGTGAATTGGTTGTTATTTACGTATTCTTTTACTTCTTGTCCATTAACAGTAGTTGGTGTCATATCAACAAATGTCTTATCACTATATTTAGTTAGTGATTTACATTTTTCTTCAGGGACTTGACTAACATTTTTGGATTCAGATAATGCAATTGTATTATTTGTTTTTCCTGATGGGTTATTAACTTCAATAGACCTTAACTTCTTTTGATATAGGCCTAACAATTCTCTGTTTACACTGGCAACCAATTTATCTGGTTTTGGGAATGAGTATTTAGGCATTCTTACCCCTTCAAAATTAGTCGTGAATCCCCTCGTACTTATACTATGATTAACATTCATTATATAATATGGACCGTAAAACATAGGTACATTTGTTAGGTTAAAGTACATAGTCGGTTGTATCATAACATTACCTAAAGACTGTACCTGACATGTATAACTTCTAGATTTATAAAAATTATAAAGTGATTGAGTTTGTTGTGCAACCTTTTGACCTGACGCCTGCGCACCTAATTGTTCTAAGACCCCAAATGTCGGTCCAATATTTTTATGTTGATTCATGTCAATAGATACTGAGTTAAATACTCCTTGGTTTCTTTTACCAAAGTCTACTTGAAACCCAACACATCTATTACTATCCGAATAATTATCTTTATTTTGTTGATTTTCTCTCAATGGACAGTCTGACGGGTTAGTAATATCAAATGAGTCATTACCTTTCCTAATATTTTTATTTTGTTCCATACCTAAATTTTCTGATGGAGGTCCCATCCATATCCCTAACATTTTTGGTCTACTGTTTCTCGCATCGACCTCCATGAATGTTCCAAACAAATCATTCGGTATATCTTGTGGGAAAGGTTCCCCTTTTTTTACTCTATCATCTCTACCATAAAAGTTTGTATATGCCGGTGTTGGCATAAAAACAAAATTATTTTTTTCATATATTGTCCCAAGTAAAGAATATACGGTAGTTTTATCATTTCTACCTCTTAAATACCCCTCAAGTTCTTTAATATTTATCACAATTTTATCCCCTATAGGTCTGTTGGCCCGGTCTAAAAATAAAAAATCTTCAAATATAGTTCTAGTTTTAAAATCTTGTCCAGACACCCACTTATCATTTAGTAGTTGGAACGATTTCCATAACTCTAACTTAGGTACATTTCCATCAATTTTTGAAATTCTAAGCGCGTCATCCGTGACCGAAACAGAGGGTAATTGTCTGTTTAGTTTAATAAAAATATTATTTAATATATTCTGTTGGAATTTTTCCTTACCTATAAGTGCGTCATTTAAATCTTTTATGAATTTACTCTTATTGTATGTGTTGTCTTGTGATTTTTTAGCTGCGTATATTTTTATTAGGGATGATAAGTTTACAACGTTACTTTCGTTGAATTCGTAATCCATGTCTACGAAAAAATCTGTTAAATACGAACCATTATCAGAGTATTTAAATCCGACCTCACTAAACTCTCCCACATTTAGATACATAGAGTTCCATGCGTCTGTGTAATTTCCCCTACTTTCACCTAAAGTAGTACTTCCACTTTGTGTTGGTAAACTGTTAGGGATGTATGTTTTAAAGTCATAAGGGTCCTTAATCATTTGATTACTGACTGTGGTTATTGAGCCGTAAACTTTATTGTCATATTTTCCCGGATTTCCTATTTTTAATACAACTTCACGATATAACGCCTTTTCAATATGATAATTTAAAAAAGTAGTTAATTGCCCGTCACTTATATTCTTAAGGTCTTCATCTATGTTATTGGTTATTGTTGGCTTATCGATGATAAATAGTGACTTCATAACCGTAGATAAATTTATATTGTATCCGTTAACGTTTAATCCGTTAAATGTAGATGGTATGTTGTTATATATCCTTTCTAATTCTAGTATCCTTTCATTATCTATTTCGACAGGACCCATACTTAATTCTACAAACTTTTCAAATGTAGTTTCACCTCTATTTACCTTATTAATGTTATATTTAGTATCTACTTCACAAAAGTTTAAGAAGTAAGACTCAAAATTATCCAACATTTCTTTTGTGAATACTCCAAATATATCGTCTATAGATGAGTATTGTAAAGTATCTGAATTACTTATATTAAACGGTTGAGTGTTTTTATTTTCGGGGTCTATATTTTTAATGTACTGTAATGGTGTTGGTTTATTTACCATTTCATTAGAAAAATACCCGAAGTTAGATGACGCCCAAAAAGACCTGACACTTCCATTATAAATAGAATTATTAGTTGTTAAATTCTGTTTATATTTACCCTGATTATTAAAACATTCAAACTCCGCTTGATTAAATTTAACATCACCAAAAGACGGTATAATTAATATCTTATCTTCTTGGTTTTCTCTAAAATCATAATTTCCTTTTATGTTAAAGTACTGTGACCAACTGTTCATATTGTATTGACCCCTCGTATCTCCGCTAGATATTATTTTATCTATACTTCCATTATCTGAATTACCTATTTTTAAATTTTTCTCAGTTTGTGCGGTTTGTATTTCATCTGAAGTGTAAGACGTAAAAATATCTTTTTTAGTGAAGTAGTAATATAGTTCGTTTATTACCTTTGGATAAAATCCATTTTCTACTTTCTTAGTGACGTATGGGTATGTTATATTTAACACCTCATTAGGTATAGGGGAAATATCTTCCACTATAGTTCCGCTCACCTCCTCTAATTGTTTTATTGTAACGTTATTCCCACCATAATCTTCAAAAGTGTATGACTTAGATGTATCTCCTCCAATAGGGTCATACGCAAATTTATAGTCAAAGTCTTTCCATACATCATCTAAAATGTCGACACCACTCTCTTTATATTCTTTATATCTATGCCATATGGAACCATATTTTAATATCCAATAATAAGGGACTTTATGTACTGAAGAAAATTTATTTAATGTTGCAAAAATATAGTTTAAATCTGTAGTGACATTATTATTGTATGATTTAAATTTTTCTTTTAATGTTGTTAGAGGTAAGGAATTTAAATATAGATACCCTAAAGCCACGTATGGATTTTCTATTTCATTTTTTTCATTTTCAACTCCTTTAAGAATTGCGTTAGTAAAATAAGGCGTATTTAATAATGACGTGGTTTGAGTTTTAGTTATAAAGTTTTTGGTAGTATCGTAATTATTACCGTATTCTAAAGTAGATTCTGTAATTATAAATTTTTCTTTTGTTCTATTATTATAATAGTTAATTACTTGATTATTAGTCTCAAATATATTTTCACTGTTACTGTTTGGATTTGGATTAATTTCCGAAACTTCTTGGTTAGGTGAGGTAGACGTGTTTGTTATCCATTCAAAATATGAAAACATTTTTTTATCATATGTTTCGTCCTCATTAGAAAACGAAGCTATTGTCTTTTGGTCCTCGTTAAATGAAAACATTTTAGAAGTGTCGTTACTAATTCTTATAGAATTGACTTTACTCCCTTCCGATAGATTGTTTTGTAACCAAGTAAGGTTATTAAATGGATAACCATCCGTAAATGTTAACTCGTCTGATTGATTTGAGTTAAGATATTTTATCAGTTTATCACTACTCTCACTAGACGAGGATACCCTAATCGAATTACCCTCTAAATATGAAAGTTTATAAACCCCAAAATCTTGATTTATTAAAGACTTAATATATGGGGTAGTAAAATCACCCCTGTTAAATAAATTCCAACTCTGACCCTGTCCGTTATTAGAAATACTTCTCATGTATTTTAATAAGTTTTCGTAACTGAATGAAAAGTTTTTTAATAGTTCAATTAATTCAGGAGATTTTACTACCGATTCTTGTAAATTAATGTATTCAAAATCACTGAAAACACTATACAATTCATTATTATAACCACTTTCTCTATATAATTTAGTGTAGTTAGAATTTAAAAAAGTTCTTTCAAATAATTCGTAAAAAAATGAAACAATCCTTAAATCATTATATGGCTGTCCTTGAAATGGGAACTCAATGGCGTTACAACTAATAAATGGGTTTTCTTTAAGTTCGTTGGGATAGTTAAAACCTAATGTTTGATTTTCAATCTGTACCGACCCTTTAACAAACTCTTCAACAAACTGTATTTCAGGCCACACACTATATTTCCACCCTTGTACTTTATTAACTTCCGACGAGTCGCCAGGATATTTGTCTTCATATAGCTCGTTACCATCCTCATCTATAGAGGTTACAAAATATTGAGGCCACGGGTATATTGTTGGTGAATCTTCTTTTTCAGTTCCGTAAGCACTTAACCCATTTAATAAGGCGTTTACCATAGTTGTCTCTGTTCCTTCCGATTTTTCGGGTGACATAATGGCACCAACTCTAATGGGGTCTTTTCTTTTATCCCAAGCATCATCGTGAACTTTATCCATTAACCTTAAAAATCCGTCTGCGGATGCACATATCACAGCCATAACGTTATTTATTGTAGGGTTAAATCCTAAACCAACATCAGGAGACTTTATTTTTTCGGCTAAAGCATAAGAAATTGTTTCTTCAACTTGTTGTTTTTTAGTTTCAAAATTATCTTGTAATTCTTCTAATTTTCTTAAAAAACTATTTTTAGTTAAATTGTTAGAATTATTTTGGTCTCCAAATACAATATACTGATTTAATAAAGAATCTTCTTCGACTGTCAATGTTTCCGCGTTAACAACTGTAGGTGGCACCGCAAGTTCCTTTATAATCACATTATTTTTAAAGTCGGATAACTCTAACTCAGTAGGCGTCCCTTTGTATCTTAACTCATATGTATTATTATAATCCACTTCCGATTCTGTCGGTTTTTGTTTCTTAAAGTCAGATATCTTAATATCACAATTTAATGAAGTCTCTATTTTTTTTCCATTCACTTTCACACTCCCATTAGTACCAAAAACAGGATTTTCATTAAGTATGGTATTGTATTTTTTAATTATACTTTCTAAGTTTGAGATTGAGTCTTTTCTTTTTTGTAGTTTTTCGTTTTTTCCTCCGTTATTTTTTATGGGATATAATATAGGTGAGTTTGGTGTTCTGTCTATTAAACCTAACCTGTTACTAATGTTTTCACTAAACCAATTATCCGTAAATAACCCATATATTTGATTCCTATATTCTGTAATCGTGTTTGAGTATTTTTGAATTTCAGTTAGTGGAGACATATCTTCCTTACCATAGGCCTCCATAACATACCTTTCAAAATTTTGTAGTTTCATTAACATTTGATTAATTGTTAACTCTGGAAAATTATCTTCTATGAGTCCTTTGGCTTTGTAAGCGGAGTAGACCTCTTTAATTGTGTCGTAACCTTTTGTGGATTTTATTTGACGTAATTCTTGTGTATCCAAACCTGGTTGACTACTAGTCTTATTAGTTCCTATTGTTGTAGTCCTACTGTACATATGTGGTAATGCAAATAACGCCTCTATTGGAATGTCCGATAACATTGCATATGTTCGACTTATAAAATTGGTACTGATTTTATAGTTACCTGAAGATGGTTCAAATCTAGCGTTAAAATCTTTTAACATTAACTCATACCTAATAGCCTTACCATAGTATCCTTTAAGTGTTAATGTAAATAATGGATATGGGAACTGAAAGAATGCACTATACGGTGAGTTTTCTCCTTGTTCAAATAGAACTCTTCCTTGCACATCCTCCATTTCAATACTAACTATAGCAGCAAAAGACGCATTAACTTTAACTGAAATATTAGTAATTCCTAACATTTGACTGTCAGCGTCCCCACCTCTATTTTGACCTAAAGTTAAATTATCAGTCCATGAGGTATCTAAGTAATCGTCTTGCGTTTGAGATTGACCATTATTAACGGTCTGAGGTTTCATAAAATTTATAACAGTAGACTTATCTTGGTCTAACGCCCCTATTCGTATATTTTCAATAGTATCCTGAAAATTACTACCCACAACTAATTTACTTCTAGGTATAACTTTAGTCTCTAAATTAGCGTACATAACTAACTCTTCTTGGTTGATTAACCGTTCAGATACTGTACCATCACTATCAACAACTTTATTTGGGTCTATAATTATTATGTTGTCATAGTCTGTTTCTACATATACGTCTTGATTGTTAAAAAATTTGTTACCTGCCATAATAGAAGAAGTGAGTGTCTAATGCCTTTTTATAATCTTGTAAAGAATTTACCAAAGGAAAGGGTATAATTAAAACTGACCCGTCACTAATGTTGTTTTCCAACCCACCATATTTTGGGTTAGCCATTAATATTAACCAACCAAAATAAGGAGTACCATAAAATTCTTGGCTTAATTTATCTAACCTACTCTGTGTCACTTTATAAATAAATTTTTTATCTGTGGGTTTTGCAGGTAATGACACAAACGGTACAACCGTTTGTTTTCCGTTGATTAAGAAGTCTTGATATCTGTCGTAGTATCTCATTAGTTAAATGTATATTTTCCGTTAAATTCTAAGTCTGTCCCTGAGTTTATACCATCAGTAAATATTGTATTAAAATAAAACACTTGATTGCTGTCAGCCTGCGATTGTGGTTTTTGTATGTACGTAAAGTTTCTTTCTTTTTCTAAATTAAATGGATTATACAATGTAAATTTCTGAGAGAATCCAAACTTTAAAGAAGATATTTCTAGGTCGGACGAACGTTTTAATTCTTTATATACGTCAACCAATCCTGACTGTCCATCAATCGTTATCGGGTCTTGTCCGTCAAGTGATTCTGATGTGTTAGGGATTATTAACGTATCAAAACCGTATAGAATTTCATTTATATATTTTACCCAATCCTCTTTAAGTATAAGCTCTTCACCTAAAATTGTTTTTTTAACAGATTCAGGGTCATTTAATATGTTAAAATACGATGCAGTGCAAAATCTTGTTTGTGGTTCAGTATCATAGTCTTCAGATAAAAACCCTTGATAAAGGTTGTCTTTCCTTGGGTATTTTCCAAGTTCATCATCAAATAGAATATTATAGAACGCCTCTAAATCTCCCGCAACTGTTTGTATGTCCGCAATCATTTCTAAATTTGTATTTGCCTGTGATGATGATGGGTCAACAGTACTACTACCTGAGAGTTCAAAAATATCTATACTTCCTGTTTTATTTTTATACCCATCCGTATTTGCCGTAATTAAATTTGAAATATCGTTTTGTCTAACAAAATCGGTCTGAACATTTAATAAGTCCGTAATTTTACTGTTAAAAATACTTTGAAATACTCCCATCCTTAGATTAATAAAAGATTTTAGATTTTTTTTGAATTTTTTAACATCGCTGTTTTTGAAGTTTTGTTTGTCAATATTAGTAAATGGACTCTTTAAGAAAGGATTTAAATTGTTATCAATATCTTCTATTAATTTAGTTTTAAGGTCGGATTCTTTATCTTGTAGTTTAATTGGTTTACCAAAAATTCTTGTAGTAAATCCATCGGAACCGCTTAGGTATCCAGTTGAAGTTCCATTGGTATAGAGTCTATCTTGTGTGAAGTAACACACACCAATCTTAGATTGTAATCTGCTTATTGTTTCTAAAGAACTAATTACATTTTGTACATATGCCTGAGATTTTAAAACATAATCTTTCATAAATGATTTATAGTTAATATCACCCGTTAAAAAATCTTCAACCTCTGTAGACGTTACCTGTCCTATAGTTTCGCCAGCCTCTTCGGTCCTTTCAACTTTCCCGTCTTTAACTGTAAAGTTACTATTCGCCTCTATTTTATCTAACTCGGACCTATCCAAATCTGTAGTATCTTCTGTAGGTACTGAACGTTCATCATATATTTCAGTATTACCAAAATAATTAAATGAAACCGCATTTTGTAATCTACTAACAGGTTCTTTAAGACCTTGTCCCCCTATAAAATTAAATGACATATTTATATCGGCAATCATTGGTTGAACTCCTATACCTTCCGGATTTAAATCAAACGTTAATGGTTCATAATTAATACTCATTTGTTGTATAACAATTTTAGTATGATAAAAATCACCTATTCTTAATATACAAATAGGTGGTGAACCAAACGCAGTATTTTTTATATCTCCCTGTCTAGGTTTACCGTCTTCACCTATTACCGGTATTGTGTCTCCGGGTCTTAAACATTGTTGTAAAAAAGTAAGACGTGAGTTTAGTCCTTCAGGTGTTATTGAGTGAAATGTCGGATGAAAAAAACTAAGTTTATCTTTTATTCCTTGATATACTTGTGGTGAGTCCTCTTTCATTTTGTTGAAGTAGTCGCACTCGGTTAGTAATTTTTTGACTATTATCTTAGCAACATTTCTTTTTTCTCTCACTTCTTTGGCTTCTATTTGTCTTTGAACTTCCGTCTTACCTGTAACGGTTTCAGTTATAATTGTTTCTTCAATAATAGGCTCTAAGTCTTGTGGATTGGGTTCTGGTGGAATTTCCTCAATTGTAGTAGCAAAGGAAACCGCTCTACACCCCATAGCTGCTGTGGAATATATTTTGTCAGCTCCTGTTAATTCTTCACTACACGAAACACCATTAATATTTGTGTTTTCACCTACGGTCACTTCAATAATATTTAACTTATCTTGATGCTTGTCTAAATCTGAAAAACTTAAAATATATTTTTTTACTGAGTCTACCCTTCTTTTACTTAAGGATAAATTGTACGCATCACTATTAGGTGAAGAGGCGGAACCCTCTAATTTTATATTAACTATAGCTCCCTTATCAATCGCTTCTTTTATTTTAACACATAATTCTTTTGTTTTTTGTTCAATATTAAAAATATTTTCTTGGAAGAATACTCCAGTAGGTTCTTTTTGGTCCTCATCGGCGTATGTATAATAATTCGCTTGATTAAGAATATATGCGGATAAATTAGACGAGTAAGACTCTTCGGTGGTGGTTGAGTTTGCGTTTTGGGGGCCAGGAACATCATTGTCAAAGTAGAACGAATAACTATAATCATTTGTAGTTATTATGGGTGTATATTCTTCAATGACGGGCTCTGTGGTTGTTATCTGAGTGCTTTGTATTTCATTTTGAAAATATTCATAGTCAGTGACATTTTGTGTTGTAGTCACAATATCATATATATCTTTAAGAGTAAACTGAGGAAACCTCTGAGCTAATTCGTAAATATCATATTTTCTACATCCTGCAAAGAACGAATCAACAATATCATTTATCTTTTGGTTGTCTTTCCCGTCTAATTCTTTATCGACTATAGCGTTCAATATTGATGGGTGGTCAACAACTATCTTCCAGTTTAAATTACCCTGTCTAGTCGTGTAATTATATGTGTAAATGGGTTCAGGTCTTCCTAAAAATTGATTTGTAGTCCAGTCAGCACTATTTTGTTCACTTACTTTCATATCATATGGTGGGAACCACATAATTCTACCACCGTTCGGACCTCTTTCACATGAAGGTAAATCTTGTACTGTAAAACCAGGTTTAGAGGATGTTCTCCAAGCTAAATTTTCTATCGAAAACATGTACTTTTTTACCTTTCCGTCTTGAATATTAGTTGATTCATTACCTCTCCAAGGTGCGATATTTAAATTATAGGTATTATCCAGTACTGAATATGTGAATTTTCTATTTTTTGTTGTTATACCCTCACTTTTTTGTAATTCATCGTTACTAAAGTACGGCATATCTTTAGTGAAAACTCTACAATACTCTATTCCTTTAATTTCACCAGTACTTAAGTCTTCGTATTTAAAAACTGTTGAGCCTTTTGTAATCTCGCGAGTACCGTCATTAAATACTTTTGATACTTGATTTATTGCAGTACCAACGTGTTGTAACCTTGCGTCTCCTTGTAACCCTTCTGCAGAGTTAATTAACCTTTGTGTGTCGTCTAATATAGACCCTTGAGTAAAGGTGTATTGTGTTGATACACCCGCATCAAATGATGACCTAATACTCGATGGTGCTTTCTGCGTTTTCTTTTCAAACCTATCCGTTTCAAAATTACTGTCGAAATTGGTATTATCTATATTTCCCCCTATACCTACAAATTTTCCCGCAGATTTTACACCGTCTAAACTAGTCCATGTAAATCCTCCTTGTAATCTAGGTGCGTCATAATTACTATTGGTTTTGGTGTTAGACCTTAAAAATTTACTTCCGTTTAATCCAAATTTAAAATCGTTTGGTCCGTCTTTGGTTTCATATAATTTGGCAATTTCACCATACCCCCTTACTGCGGTTCTTACCTTATTACCAAATTGGTCTGTGGGTAATTCACCTGCCGGAGCGACCATATCAGTTAATTCTTGTTCTTTACTCCCTACGTAGTAATTTCCGGCGGGAGCTCGTAACCCAAAACTTCTACTATTTTCGGTATAGTCAGGCGCAAAAACATTTAATGATATACTCTTAAATAATCTTTTAGTTTGTCCCCTACCTGTATTTGATATGAATGTGTCAGACGACTTTTTATTGGCTTGTGGAAGTAATGTACCTCTACTACTGAATTCACCTTTATTACCTGAAGCCTGATTAATACTAGATTGTTGAGCCACTTCACCAAAATAACTTCCTGGTATCCATGAGTATGGTGAGTATATTCCAGAAATTCTACTTATAAAATCTAAACCTTTACCTACTATGTTATTTGGAACAGAAATTTTCCAGTCACTTTCAATTAATTGTTCATTTCCAGTCGCAATGGCTAACACATCAAAAGGGTCTCCTAACGCATCAAGTATATTTACCCTACCAAGTGTTTGTTGATAGGTTTCTTCCGCAACTCTAAATTGAAATTGTGTTTTTAGTTGGTTTCCTGCTATTTGAGCTAATGTAGAATCTTGTGCTAGTCTTCCGTTGGAACCCATAGGGTCTAAAGTTGTCAGTAGAGTAAGTGAGTTGTACGTTGAAGCAACAAACGTATAGTACGTCTCTCGTTGTTCTATTTTTCTTTCTATATCTCTAATGTTTATTAAATCATTGAATCCACCTTCAGGTCCATATTGATTTTGTATAAACGCTCTTTTTTGTGCTTGGTCAGTTACTTGAGACTCTTCGATTCTAATGGCATCTAAAACTGCGACATCGTTAATTGAGAACTCCGAATTACCCGGTGAATCATTACCTTTATAACCTTCAGCATATGGTTCTAAATTCCTTACTAAAAGTTTTTTTCTAAAACCTTCAGTAGCGCTAAACGTTAATTGACTATTTGATTGGTTCGCCATACGAATCTATTTTTATATAAATAGATTAGATATTCATTTTTAAGCGGAATATGTATTATTAGAATCGGTAAGTATTGTCATTAGTTTACTTGTAAAAGTAGGGTTATTAACAATTTCATTTGCCAATTGTTCAGATGATATGTTTTGTGGGAGATTTCTTCCGTCAACCGATAAATCTATTTTACCACCCACATTTAGATTAATTTCACCATTAACATTATTGCCGGTGTCGTCCATATTTTCTAATAAACTAGTTCCACCAATTATTATATCATCTTTCAAGAATCTTTGAACGGGCATTCCAGGTCTAGAAATAAAATCCTGATTCACAGGTGAGGTTGTGTCTGCAGATGTGTCAGGTGTTCCGGCAGCCGCATCGTCTATATTTTCACCCAAAAACATAGCAGCATTTGTAGCTAAATCACCAACTATATCACTAAAATTACCAAATAGTGTTTTGGCTGTAGTAAGTTGAGATAAAACACTATCAGGTATTAAACCTTCCATTTTAGTTTTAAATTCTGTAAGTCCACTCTCAGTTGATTGATATGCTGCGGTTATAAAATTCTCAACACTAAGACCAGAATCTTTCATTAAGTTAGTTTCGGGTAACTTATCATTCATATCTATAAGTGACGTCTCAATCGCGGTTCCAAATGTAGATGAAATGTTAAATGCGGCATTTTTAAAATGTTTTCTTGCTTCTTCATCTTGAAATCCTTCAGCGATATTCTGAGTTAACGCGTTTCCATAAATTTTTAAATTTTCTTCATTAATAGAGGCGTCTAAACCTTCCCTAACAACTTCAGCGTAAGCATCTAAACCACCTAAAGCATCAATCACTCCATCAGTTTTTACACCCACTAAAGTAGTTGCCGACTTAGCGCTTTGATTGGCCCCCGCAATTTCTTGAAGTGCTGTAAGTTGTTCCATAGCGATTTCTCTATCGCTCATTTCATTCTTACTTTGTTGCTCTTTTAACGCCTTAAAATCATCTTGATTTAAATCTGCTGCCGATTTAATTGCGGGAATCATCTTTTTAGTCGCCTCATCAAAAGTAGGTATGGACACTTTTAAGTCACCTCCCTCAATTGTACTCATATTTGCAACTAGTTCTTTAAACTCTTCAGGAACTGTGGCCGTTCCCAACATATCTAATTTTTTTGTTCTTTCAGCGGCTTTAAATGCGGTTTGAGTCATATCTTGGTAGGACATTCCAGCTAAATTAGCCGCCTCTCTTAGTCGATACATTTCCGTAACAGGTATATCAAACTCACCAGTTTCCTCATTAAATACTGCAGCACTTTCAGCCATACCAACAACCGCATCCATCAATCCTTCAGTGTCTGTCTGAGCTAAATGTAGTAATTTAAATGGGTCACCTAAATCTCCTACAGCACCTCCCAACATCTGAAATCCGGCTGCAGTTTCTATTGCCGTTTCAGGGTCAAGTAACTTTTCAGAAAGTGAAAACGTTTGGGATACGTCCATCCTTAACGCTTGTGCCTTCGCCACCATACGAGAAAATCCTTCTACACCATCTTTAAAATTGTAACTAGATAACATTTTTATGTTACTACCTATATCTTTCATAAACTTACCAACATTAATACCATAATCCCTGGCTTGTTTTTGCATGTCACTAATTTTTGAGATTGCATCTGATGTACCTACACCAATATTTCTAAATCCTTCAACAATTGGGACTATCTCAGCAGATGTAAGTCCAGCGTTACGTGCTAAGAGTTGCATATTTTCAACTTGCTCAGAAGATAGTAAAGTATTAACCCCCATTACATCATTTATTTGTTGTATTAAAATTAAGTTCTCTTCTAATCCAACTCCAAATTTAGTAGTTTCAAATGTGGCTTCAGCCATAGTGGTCATTAACGCATTACCAATCGCACTAGTTTGTCCCATGGACTTAGTAGTTAGATTAAATGTTAGTTCTTGTAATTTAGCAGTATCTTCTATTACTGATGTCGGCATAATCATCCTCGCTAAACTTGAGGTTATATTTAATACCGTTGTATCTAAAAGTCCGGCGGCTTTATTTAAGCCGTCCATACCTTTACTAATATCGTTTATCGCGTTTTTAGCGTTATCTGCCGCTTCTCCAATTTTGTTAGCCATTATTAAGTATTATATTATAAATACTTATCTTTTAGATTTTACTTTTTCGGACTGTTGTTTTCGTTTATCAAATTCCTCAACTAACTTTCCTATAAAGTATTTTCTTTCGTATGTAGGCATATTAATTAAGTCGTTATAAGAAAAATTTGCATGACGAGTTAAGTAATATATTTCATCAAGCACAGATACCCTAGATTCAGAAGAAAGGCCGAAAAAACTCCACCCCAAAGGTGACTCTAACTGTCAACTCTTCTCCTGACGGGGCGTTTAAACTCCTTTCTAAGTCTAATTTTGGTTCCGAATTAGAAAGGCTATTTCTTATGAATTTAGAATCCATAATTGGTAATTTTATGACGAAGCTTGTTATAAACTCTCTATCGGTGTTGTTGTCTACACTTACTATTTGTTTTGATAACCTATTGGTTACTATGGGGGCCGTAACATTGTTTGGGTACTTCTCTAACATATCGTTAAGTTCCTGTACTTCTCCTACCGTAAGTAGTTTACATTTTACCATATTTCCTGACTTAGGTAGTTTAAATGTAAATGTCCCGTCTTCTTCGGGTTCTTTTTCAAGTTTTTTGAAATTTAGCTCATCGAGACGAACCGTATGTTCAAATGAATTATTAGTTTTAGGGTCTCTTAATGTAAAATTATAATCGGGACCAAACGCTGTGTTTCTCAAAAATATTAAAATAGCCTCTAAATCACCTTCTAATAAGTCATTAACCTTAACGTCTGGTTCATATATCTTATTTTTAACTAAATCATTTATAATGTTTGGATTTTTACCGTTTCCGGCAGATACCAAAATATTTTCATCCTGAGCTGTCAGATATCCAATTTTAAGACTCTTTTTTTTGTTTTTATAAAACTTACCCTGCGAGGGAAGTGTTACCACGTCATGTGGTAAATTAAAGTCTTGTTGTCCATATTGTTTCGCTTCGTCCATATTTTTGTGTAAAAAAAAACCATAGGGAATAAACCCTATGGTTAATTATATAAACTATTATTTTTTTTTCAATAGTATTAGTAAACCAAAATACATCTATCAGGACGTAATGTCGCTGTAATTGTTGCCAATGCGTCATCACTATATCCCAAACTATCAAAATTAACATCAGTTAAGAAAGTACCCTGTAGAATCCATTTTTCAACCGCAACTCCTGTAGGGTCTAACATTTCAAGGTCTAGGTCTTTCTTATAACCAGCTGCGTATCCCATACGACCTGTAACGGACTCTGAGGTTAATCTTACCCATTCCATTAAGGCTTGTGCTGCCGATGGTCCTATGGGGTCTCTAAACGTCACGTTTATCGTATTCCAAGTAAATCTACCAGCAACATAAGTAGATGTGTTTAAGAAAGGAATCTCAGTTGCGTTAATTTGGACGTTAGGTCTAGATGTGGACTCAACATACCAAGAGTTAATACCCAATGATGAAGGAAAACTTAGAACAAATCTATTTTTTCTTTTCGGTTCATACGGTACGGGCATTTTCATTAATAAATCAGCCATTGTATTTTGGTTTTAAATTTCGTTGTTTATTTTATTATAAATATCAGTGTTAAACTTTTTTCTCTTTACTTTTACTTTTTTAATTGTAAAATCCTTAACTAGAGATTAGAAACTAGAATTTTTAAACTTCTTTTTTTTCTCCTCCTTTAGTTAAATAAGTTTTTACTGGGCTTTCATCTTTATATTCTTTATCTAAAAATGTTTTTATAGATTCTATATTTCCTGGGTCGTCATCAGAAAATCCTATTTGAGGTACAAAGTTATTACTCACATCATTAGTAAATGATACTTTTTGACCTAATTTTTTACTTTGGTATTTAACGTAATTAATAAACTCTCTTAACGCTTTTATCTTACCTTCCTCCGGATTAGAGGCCGACCCCTCACCATAAGTAACAGGATAATATTTATTCATATCTAAATATTCTTTTATTAAAAGTTGGTCGTCTTTCATAAGTTCTCCTGATAAATCCCGATATTTTTTTAAGTTTTCTACTAACTTACTTGAGTCTATTCCATTGTGGTTTGTAACAATAAGGTTATAAATAGAGTCTCTTAACACTGACGGAGTGTGACCTCTAGCAGTAATAATTGCAAATATAGAACCTCCGTTAATACATTCCACAAAATCATTCCATGAAGGACCTGGAGAAGCTAATAAAGAGTCCACTATAAATTTCTTATCACCATCTACTCCAAAATTACGATAGGGATTTTCGGAATAACCTACAACAGTCTCATTATTATATTCAAAAGGCTCCACACCAATCTTTTGTCGATATTCGGCAAAATCTTCAGTAGACATACCTATCTCATTACCTTCATCAGTTTTTAAAATTATTCGAGTCGGCATAACGACAATATTATCATCCCAGTCAAAAGCATAATACTTTAAGTCAGGTTGACCGTCTTCGATACCTTCACTTATAAATAATTTATTAAGACTTTGATGTATAATACTTCTTAGACTCATGTATTTTAATTATTTAGATTTTCAATTAATCTCTCTAATTGTGATTCCGTCAAAACAATATTTTGAGGTTTTTCAGAATAGGTCTTAACTCCATTACCATTAATTTGTAATGACTCTCTTAGTAATTTTTTTTTAAATTCCATTTTTTTATTTTATTAAACGTTTAATTATATGGCTAAAAATGGGGGATACTTTTGTACCCCCCATTTAATAAATATCAGATATCCTCAAATGATGCACCTGTCGGAGTAATTAAGAATTCTATATCGATGAATTCTAACGCTCTTGTTGGTTTTAGATATATTTTACCTACTAAGGTGTTATTATCTAAATCTTCAGGAGTGTTCTGAACGACAACTCTAAAGTCAATCAAACCTCTATCTCTTCTGATAGAATCTAAGATTGGGTTTACTGAGTCCAAGAATTCTTGTCTTACTTGGTCATCATTCTGTTCGAACAATAGTCTTACCGCTACTGCTGAAATCAACTTACGAGCTTGTAATAACAATCTTCTAACATTGATTCTGTCGAGTGCTGACTGTTTAACTTGAGTAGTTTTATTACCCCATATTACTGTACCAACATCTGAGAAAGTTGCGATTGGGTTGATTCTACCTTTATATAGAATGTCTCTATCATCTTGAGTTAACTTCTTACGAGCTTTAATACCATTTACTAAACCTCTTGTATAACCCGCGGATGCGAACCATGGGAATGATATATTATCTGTTAACGCTAAGTTTCTAACAACTTCAGCGGTAGGTGGTAAGTAAATCTGTGTGTTATTAACAGTATCTCTTGTAAGAATCCATGGGTAATAAGTTGCAGTATAGTTAGAGTCAATTCCAGTATCTTCTAAGTTTTCGGTCGCTTCTTGTGGGTAAATAAAGTCAGTTGTAAAATTAGACGTAGTATTAACAAACATGTTATAGTCAGGTGTGGTACAGATATAAATTGAGTCCGCTCTATCCGTTTCAATCATATCAATCGCCTCCTCTACTAAGTTTGAGTTATTAACATAATCTATACCTGAAGTAGTAAACACATTAATATTTACAGCTTCAGGGTTAACAAAAGTCCACTGACCCCATAAGTAAGCATAATAGTCAGTATTACCCCAATCTTGTTTATCTGGACCAACAATTGTTTTAAACGCCCCCCATCCTGTTGCACTTGGGAATCTAACTGATGGTGCCGCTCCACGTAGATATCCATTATTACCTAATATAAATGTATCTCCATTAGTACGAGACTCTCGATAGATATCCCATCCATCAAATCCTCCAGTAGGAACTAATGTAAATTTACGAGAATTTAATCTGTAATATGGACTATCTTCGTTAGGTTCACTATCGAATGATGCGTCACCAACCTCAAACGCAGTTTCACCCGAAGTTACATACTGAGATGGGATTAGAACTACAGTCGCTCCTGAGTCCATATGATATCCTTTTGTTAATTCCGCCCACGGAGATGACTCAGTAGCGGTAGATAAGTTAGTCGGATTTTGTTTACCCTTATAAGAGGTAAAGTCGACATCAATACCGACAGTATTCGATACACCTAAGAAAACTCTTCTTGGGTTATCGCCCGCACTTCTTGTTAAGTTATCTCCATTAGAAGACCCAAAAGGAGGGTTAAATAACACCTCACCTGGAGTATCATACTTAGTCTTATAAAGTAGGTGTGGTGATTTATAACTACTGTACTGTCGAGTTTGGTAACCTTTAAAACCACAAGGTAATGAATCGGACGGAGCCTCTTCATTTACTTCTAACATAATATATCTTGACTTTAACTCAAAATCTCCATTAGCTGTACCGATTTTTTTAGCCACATAACTATTAAGATTTATATCCATGGTACAGTTTGTGAATTTTTCTAATACGATTGGGTTAGAATCGGTATCATAAAAACTTCTAACAACAACGTCAAAGGTTAGGTTATTAAATGATATATTCATTATAGAGACTTTAATCTCTCTGTTCGCCGAGTTACCGTCTGAGATTGAAATAACTTTAAATAAGTCGGAAACTTCATTACCTCTTAATTCTGAAACTAAATATGGTGTAGAGGGGGTTTGATACCTATCTAAGTACCATCCGATACCTGTATTATCAACATCTTCTCTCGCACTTTGTAATCCTAATAAAGTAGTATTTAATCCTCTAATCTTACCTTCTTTGTATCCTGTATTTAATAAGTTATAATAAATTTCCTCGACAAATAATGGAATTTCATTACTTGGTTTAGAAAAATTACTTTGACCTAACACTTTACTTATAAAGTTAGGGTCACTTAAAGAAAGTGATGTGTTGAACGTAAATATCTCTGAGTCGTTTGTTATACCTGAAATTTGGAAATTAGAGAATGGATTATTAGTTATTCCTGAATATACTCCTGTAGAGTTAATTGTTACATTGGTTAATCCTGAAACTTCGTAATCGGGATTATTAGAATTACTAGTTGTTGATATCCCTCTTGACCTTAGTGTACTAACAACCATATTATGGTAATCAGTGATTGGTGTTCCTGTATATGTGGTAGTATATACAACACCCACACCTGTATAATTGTTACCTACAGTATTTGTTAATCCTGTGATAGACAATCCAAAACCGACACCACTGTATTCACCTGTACCACTATTATATGGGAATAAAGCGTAATACCATGAATCATTTTCAGACGCTTCAAAATCTGCGGTATCAATGGTAAGACCATCCACACCCAATACGTTAGTTGTACCTGTCCATGTTCCCGAAGCTCCAGTTATTGCGTCATAAGTTTCGCCACTAACAGTACCAAACATAAATGATGTGGCTCCTGAACTGACGGGGTTAACAATACTTTGATAAACCGCAGATTCAAAGTTGCCCTGTAATGTTGATATATTACCTGAAAATGTTGTATAAGGTAATCCGAACACACTTTCTATAGATGAAGGTAAGTTACTAAAATCAGTAATTTCAGTTGAACTACTATTACCTGATACACCACTAAAAGTTATTGTATAAGCAATTCCGTCAGAATCTTTAGGAGTAATTAATGATTTATTTACGTTACCCACCGTTGATATTGACCATGATGGTCCAGCATCGTATCCTGATAAACCTAAGACACGAGTCACAAAAAGTTGATTGGATTGTTGTAAGTAGGCTTTGGCAATATATGCCGCCTCATATTTTGGAATCTGTGTGTTTACAAATTTAGTTGGTTCTGTCCCCCCAAAAAATGAGGTAAACTCATCAAAGTTTGTAATGAAGATAGGTTCGAACGCCGGACCTGATAAGGTTTCACCGACGACACCTAAAGTCGTTACACCGACACTTTGAGCCACAAAACTTAAATCTCTTTCTGATGTATATACACCTGGAGATACGAATACTTTTTCTGCTGCCATATTAATTATTTTTCTTTTTATTTATTTTATTGATAAATATTATAGAAAAAACCAAACGACAAATGTTATGGCGTTATATTTATTTACAAGTATGAAAAATTTCTTACTTTTTTCTACCTTTTTAAAAACCTTTCTTAAATGATAAAAATAAAGAATTTAAAAATATCTGAAGAATCACATGATATGTTGAAAAAACACTGTCAAAAAAACGGATTAAAAATGTTTAAGTTTATTGAAAAACTTATTGAAGAAAACTGTAAAGAAGAAATCGACATCTATGGTGAATAATTAATTACTATAGGGTATGTGTGCTTTTGTCTTAATAGTGGAATCCTTACTGTCATCTATTTTAACGACATCGAACTTAATGATGTCATTGGTGTTAACCTGTATATTACTTAAATCATCTCCCATATAATTGTCGTTAATATATACTGAAAACTCATCGACGTTATCTGTCGACAAAAAAGTTAGGTCTATGGTATATGGATATTTTTCAGATAAACTATTAATTCCCGACATAAATAAAATATCTATGTCGAAGTTCTGAGGATTAGGTGGGTTTTTTCTAGCCCTTCTTGATTGTGTCCCCGTCTCCACTTCATATAATGTTAATGCCCTACTAATTGCCGGAGAAACTTGGAACTCTTCCTCGTCAATTAAAAAACCCATCATTAAGAACTCATAGTTTTGAACGTAGTACTTCCTTTTTTCAATATCCAATACTGACTCATCAGATATACCATTTAAAATTATAGGAACGTAATGACCCTTAACAAATGTATAAGCTTGTCTTGAAGAAAATTTCTGTAAAACTAATTTGTTAAACTCATTCAAGTGTCGCATTTTAGTACAAAATATTTTTATATTATACGTAATATCTACAGGTACGGGTTGAGGGATTTTATAAATATCCATTCCTTTTCTTTGACCGTCCCACGTTGGAACCTTAGCGTAGTAAAATTGTTTTCTGTTTGGTATGGTGTACTGTAGTGAAGGGTTGGTACCGTACTTAACGTCTGGATTTCTTACAGTTGCAATAAATGGGGGTTTGATGTTTTTATCTAAGTTCTGAAAATCCCAAGTCTCAGCAAACTGAGACCAGTTTTGAGTTGTAATAATAATATCAACAGGGTTAACTTTTTTACCCTCTGCAGTCATCTCTAAATCGTTCTTAACAAAATCTAACATACCCCTATCTAAGTCAGCATGTAAAACACTCTTAGGTAAATATGTACCATCTTTTTGAATATATTCCAGTAGTTGCTCCCTCCTCTCTAATAAAATTTTATCAGGAGTTAAAGGTAGATGTTTTTTTATTTTTTTAGGAAATGACATTAGATTACTATTTCATTTATATGGAAGATTTTATTTCGAGTATTAATCATATCAATCTCATTTGCGTTATAAATTGGTTCTTCGCTATCTTTTTTAACAAATGAATCGTATTTGTATGGGTTATATGTGATTACGTTATCATTAGTTTCTGCAGGCATTTCTTCACAAGGGAACTGACAATAGTCAACTAAATCACCAATAACAAATGCGTGTACGTTCTTTCTCATTTCTTGTCTTACTTTGTCTTTTCCCCCCTTTCTTACCCTAAACTCTACATTTCTTAATTTAACGTAGTCGGCATACAAAATTACCCTACCCCCATAAGTCACTGAAAATGTATGTTTATGTAAGTTATAATATACCATAACCCTCAAACCAGTTAAATCCTCAGGAGTTAATTCTTCCTCCTGTTCAATAATTAAACCCATATGAGTCTTCATTTTATTAATTTCTTTTAATAGATATCTATTCATAATCCTCTAAATTCATTTTCACTAACAGGTGATGCAGTAATTGACCTATAATAAGGTTTGTAACCACCATAAGTATGTTTATTATCACTCGTGACTCTTCCGTCATTAGATACCGAGTAGTATCTAACACGAGATTCAGTCTCATAGTAACCTATATAATCACCATAATTAATATCTATTTCTAACTCATCTAAAGTCGTTTGATATACGCCAACCTTTAAGTTACCCGGCTCCATTTGTGTCATGTTACTATTACCGTAATTTTGATTTTCAGGTTGTTCTATTTGGACGTACCCCCTAAATTCAACGGGAGGATGGAACTTTACTCCGTCTTCTACGGTTTCACCGTAAACATCATCAGTTACTGTTTTTTGTTGGTCGATTCTATATAAAACTAACCTAAAATTCATATCACCCTCAAGCCATTCTCGACCCATTGCGATATCTAACTCAAAGTCTTCCGACCCGAAAAACTTTTCTAATCTTGTAATTGGAACCTTTCTATTACTCATTATTGATAAATATTAAGTTATTTGTTATATTTAAGTGTATTTAGTCGACTTTTGGAAAATAAAACATTAAATAGCTTGCCTGAAGTGAGGGCTCTTCGTATTTTAGAGAAATACGAGGGGTATAATAATTACATTATCCGGTTACAGGATAAGATGAAAAAATTTAATCATTTTAAACTTACTCGTGCCCAAGCGGATTACATAATTAAATTTAAAGATACTGTACCCAAAATAGCTAGAAGGTGGGTGGAACTTGATAGTTACTTTGGTCAAAAACTAATGAATGACAAGTTACTACCAAAGAGACCTGAAAAAATTTATGTGGAAAAATTATTAGTGGAGAAAGAAAAGTCGTACCACATATGGGGTAAGTTATTTGAAAGTGAGGAACTTACAGACATATGGTTACCTAAAGTTGCGTTAACAAAAAACAAACAAAGGGAAGTAAAAATCGACTATAGTAAGTACTCACATAGACCTCCGCTTTCACACCAAAAAGAATCTATAGAAAAACTTGTTGGTAATGACAAATATATATTGGCAGATGATATGGGTCTCGGAAAAACAACCTCAACAGTTATTGCGTCGATAGAGATGGGGATAGAAAAAGTATTAATTATATGCCCCGCATCTTTAAAAATTAACTGGGAGAGAGAAATACAAAATTATACGGAAAAATCTATTTCAATTATTGAGGGTAAAAAGTGGGAACCTTCCGAGTATACCATTATAAATTATGATATATTAAAAAACTTTCACGACCCAAAATACCCCGATAAATCAGAGATTTTAAATTATGGTTTTGATTTGATTGTAATGGACGAAGCTCACTACGTTCAAAATAAAAAAGCTCAAAGAACAAAAATTGTAAATGACATCGCTAACAAAATAGGTAAGGTATGGTTACTAACGGGAACTCCGATGACCTCAAGGCCGATGAATTATTATAATCTTTTAGACTTAGTAGACTCTCCAGTCGCAGAAAATTGGATGGCCTACGCTATAAGGTACTGTGCAGGTTATCAATTTAGTGTTGGTAGTAAAAGAGTTTGGAATGTTTCGGGAGCGTCTAATCTAGAAGAGTTAAGAGACAGGACAAAACCACAAGTATTAAGAAGACTAAAGGAAGACATCTTGGACTTACCTGAAAAAATAATAACTCCAGTTTATTTAAGAACCAAGTCTAAAGAATATAAAAAATTGATGGGTGAATACTATGATTGGTATAATTCATCTGAAGACTCGAATTCACTGACAATACAATTTTCTAAGTTAATGAAAGTCCGACAAGTTATTGCTGAAGAAAAAATAAAAGACACAATAGAAATTGCTCAGAACATAATAGACCAAGGTAAAAAAGTAATAATATTTACAAATTTTACAGATACACTAAATAAAATAAACGAACATTTTGGTAAAGAGTCAGTTAAGTTAGATGGTAAAATGACCAAACCTAAAAGACAGGAATCTGTAGACGAGTTTCAAAACAATGATGACATCAAAGTTTTTGTAGGTAATCTAAAAGCTGCGGGAGTAGGAATAACCCTAACAGCTGCAGAGGCGGTTATAATGAATGACCTATCTTTTGTTCCTGCTGACCATTCACAAGCCGAAGATAGGGCGTATAGATATGGACAAAAGTTCTCAGTTTCAGTTTATTACCCGATATTAGAAAATACAATAGAAGGTATTATATATAATATACTAACTAAAAAGAAAAATATTTTTGAAACAGTTATGGGTGATAATGAAGGTAAAGGTGACGTAATGGAAGAAATATTAAATATGATTTCACAAGAAAGGTGAGTTTGTTTTTATATTTCGCATTATTTATATATAAAAATAATGGGTACTAAAAGGGCATTAAATAAAATAACTGATATAGAAAATCAGATTATAAGTGAAGGGATAAAAAGAAAAGTATCACCGAACGTCCCAAAAGAAATTTTAAAAGAAATGAAAAAAATAGGTATCGAAAGATTACCTTACTCTTATTCAGCCTTAGAACGTTTTATAGATAAAGAAACTATGAACGTACACTACAATAAACATTATAAAGGTTATGTTAATAAACTTAATGATGCGATAAAAGATAAAAAGGGTAAGGACAAAAAATTAAAAGATATTGTGAAAACAATATCAATGTACGACAGAACTGTAAAAAATAATGCTGGCGGAGCGTTCAACCACGCATTGTTTTGGAAAATGTTAAGTCCTAAAAGGCAAAGATGTTCAGGAGAAATCTATGAGAAAATTATTAAAGAGTATAAAACGTTTAATAACTTTAAAAAGTTATTTGAGTCCGCAGCTCAAAAAAGATTTGGTTCAGGGTGGGTATGGCTTGTTTTAACAAAAAATAATAGGTTAAAAATAATGACTACTGCAAATCAAGACAACCCTCTTATGAATACCATTAAAGACGGTGGACTTCCATTATTAGGTTTGGATTTATGGGAACACTCTTATTATTTAAAATATAGAAATAAAAAAGACGATTATATAAAAAACTTTTGGTCAGTAGTGAATTGGGATTTTGTGAACAACTTATATACATCTAACCCTAAATCCTCAATAAAGGAGTCGTTTAATAAAAAAAATCTTATTGTTGAAATTGAGAGTCAGGGGTGTAATTCAAGACAAGTTAAACAGACCATAGAATTATTTAACACCAATCCTCAAATAAAGTGGAAATATCGTACCGTAATTGATAAGGTTTTTAAAGAAATCTTTAAAGATTATTGGAGAGAAAAAGAAGGAGAGCAGTTATCGGGTATATATGACTTTGAATATAAAGGGAGTGTTGAAGGAGGTCGGTCGGTATTAAATAAAATCAATACAAACGCAACTACATTTTGTATTTTAAAAAATGACATTAATATTACTTTAAAACATTATGGACACCCTCCGATTAGTTTTTACGGAAAAAATAAAAATGAACAAATAAAGGAATTATATCGATTTTTAAAATATATCATCCATTGGAAAGATAGTCTATTTAAAAATACATCAAACACTTTTGACTCTATGTATACCGCGGTTAATAGAAAAAATAAACAAGGTGATAAAACTGAAAATTTAGCGGTTAAAGAATTACAAAAAGTGTTCGGAGTTTCTAACGTAAAAAAAGTTGGTGAATTAGGTAGTGTTATAGATGCTATCGGTGGTGTTGATGCGATTATAAGGACAGATAATGGAGATAAAACTGTACAAATAAAACCATTTAGAGATTATATTATTGAAGATGGGAAAATAACTATGGTCGGAACAGGTGTTATAAAACAGTATAAAACCGATATGTTAGTATTTCATAATAAAAATAAAGGAATAGTGGTATTTGATAATAACAACACCCAAATTAAAAACGGGAAATATGTTTTTGATAAAGAGTCTCAATATAAGTCTTGATAAATAAAGATTTCTAAATATTTATATATAAAATATATCATGTCAGCAATTAACGAACCACAAAGAAGTAAGCTATATACTCGTATAAAACATCTATTAGGTGCTCCCTTACGTGGTGTAGAAATTACCGATGAAATGATGGATTCACTAATGGAATTATCAATTCAAGACTACGCACAATATGTTAACGATTGGTTAATTGAGGCTCAATGGACATCATTGTACGGGCTAAATTTAGATGAACAGTCGGTAACTAGAGCTTTTATAACTCGTAGTTTAGATTGGGAAACACAGTATACATACGCTTACTCAAAAATTGTCGGTTTACAGGCTGGAGGTGACTCAGTATTAAAAAAAGATTTTATTACTTTAGTTCCTGGACAACAAATTTATGAGGTACCTGCAGGAAGAGAAATTAATGAGTTATTATGGTTTAGTAGGGCAGAGTTAGATGCGGCATTTTTTGACCCATTTATGGGTGGTTTTGGTGGTTTTGGTGGTGTAGGTTTAGGTGGAGGAGCGGGATTCTCTCAAATGGGTTCTCAGGGAAATTATTTTATAACACCGGCCTTTGATATGTTACTTAGAATGCAAGATATTAACATTAAGAGAAGAATAATTTCAGGAGATTTAACTTATAGAATTACTGCACTACCTGAAGGTAAAAAGGCGGTTCATCTAATGAATGTACCTGGAGGTAAATTTGATTTTGGTAATATTCAATATAATCAATACGTTGTGTGGTATTGGTATTATGAAACTGATGACCGTGAGACCTGTTTAGCTGAAAATCCTGACATAGTAAGATTACCTTCAGATATCCCGATAGATGAAATGTTATGGGATGAGTTAAATAATCCAGCCCAAACATGGGTTAGGAGATGGTTTACTGCTTATGTAAAAGAATCTTTAGGGAGGGTAAGAGGTAAGTACCTAGGAAATCTAAAAACACCTGACTCCGAAATACAAATGGAGTATGACTCACTTTTAACAGAATCAAAAGACGAAAAATCAAAACTAATAGAAGAGTTAACTCAAAGGTTAGAAAGATTAAGGCCTGATAAAATGATGGAAAGACAAGCTAATGAAGCGGAAAATTTAAATAAATCATTACAATATCGGGCATTCCCAAGACAATTTTATTCAATATAATATGGCAATTTTTAAATCAACACCAATTACAAAAATTATTAATGGTCTAACCATTAAAACTTCAGAATCAACACTTTTAAGTAGTGAATCGTATACCACAAGCGGAGAGGCTGCGATTATTATTAAAGATGTTAAAGTCTGTAAATTACAATTAGATTCAAATACGACTGAACACGTAACAATTAAAGCGTTAACCGATGTTTTAGTGGTCGGAGATTATTCGATTGATGAGGAATTCGATGAAATAGAATTACAGAATGGTGCGTCTGTAGAACTTAGATTTATAAGAGATGGTTGGTTTATTATGTCGTCTGATGGTCTAAAGAATTCATAAGAATTTTATTTTTCTCAACATAATTAGTGTTAACTAATTCTTCGGTTCCTTCTAAATACATGTAGAAAGGGTTAATTCCAACACTTTTCCAAAACACTTTTTCAGTGTCAGATAGGGTAAGTACCTCATCTAAAGTATCTTGGTCACCTTCTTTTCTTGGGTATCCTCTAACTAATTTAGTTTGAGTTTTTGTAAAAAACGGTCTATCTTCAGGATTTTCAATTAATATTTCATCTCGTATTTCAGGAGAAAATACAACTAATAGAGGTTCAATTCTCTTATTAAACGCAGTTACATAACGAGGAACATTATAATCTCCTAACTTATCTGGTGTATCTTCGATATCTTTTTCTTTTACATGATAACAGTTAATTACCACCTCATCTTTTTTCTTTTGTACATCTCCATGAGATTTACGGGTTCCGTTATTTACGTAGTAAATTGTATCTCCTAACCCGACACTTAAGTTATTTGCCAATGCTAATTCCATATGTGCTTGTCGAGACATAAAAGAACCTGACTTAGTTCTTTTTGTAATATGAACTTTGTAATCGTCAAGAGACTGTTTTACACGAGCTTTGTTCGCTATTTTAGAAATAGGTATTTCTCTGTTATATAATTTACCTAGATATTCATAGTATGAGTCTAAGAATTCTTGACCTTTACCGTCCAACAACATATTCAATCCTGAATCTAAGAACTCCGCAACATACGTCTGAAGTTTTTTAGACTTAATCGAGTTTCCTGTAAGTTTAACCTTACCCTTATCTGTAAGTAGTGCGTAGTTTTTACGTGCTACATTAATAGTTGCTGGCCATTGACCGTCAGTGTCGAGACCCATTTCTCCTCTCATAAATATATCATTATATTCTGCAACATCTGCTTCTGAGCCCGAATATTCTTTACCTTCTTCTACAAGACCATTCAAACCTTTACCTACGTATTTGTGGTCTTCTCTACCATCAGGAACCGCAAAGTTAACACCATCAGTGTCCATAACTAATGGTTCGTACCCACGCTCCATAAACCACATAATCATTTGCCTTAGGTATTGTCTACCCGTACAAGTAATTTGTTCACCCATATCCATATCACCCCATGGAAATACGTGAGGAGCGGACAGAGAACCAAAGAATGCGTTAATAAAAATCTTAATCGGAAGTTGTTTTCGATTGTACTGTGAAGACAATTTAGGGTCCGAAAGGTAATGGTCGGATGCTAACTTCTTATATTTAATACGGGTATCACGGAAATACTTCAACATACTCTTCATTGCCCCCGTAACATCACACTTAGGAAATACATCGTGCACGAGTTGAATAGAGGGGTATAGAGACGAGTAGTCGAGCTTCAACACGTCAGTGGAGTACCCGACCTGTAATAGTCGAGACAGACCCCCTGTAAATGAACGCTTGTCCCCTTTCTTAGGTATTGCGAGCCCATGTTTATACGACCATGACATCATAATCATTTTCCATAGTGTTGCAGTACCCATTGTAGACAATCTCTCATATGTTGTAGGTACAAGTTTAGCGAGAAGGAAGTTGGCTTGGTTGAACTCTTCGTCAACCACCATAGTTTCCCAAATATCATCATACAGATATCTCTCGATGAGGTACTCACCGTTTACTTCTTCATAGTGACCAGGGAACCTTTCCATAAGATTTTCTGTACCGGGAGAGCCCACCTCTTTATAACCGCCAGTCTTAGGGTTGAAATAATAATCTTTATTATCAAAATATATTTTTCCAATCTTATCACCTTTGACGTATACACGATTTTCCTTTTCCGCTCCGATAAATTGAGTAATATACTTAAGACCCCAACTTTTTATGTCTGAGTTAATTGCTTGAGCTCTCCTAACGGCATGTGCAATGTCTACAATATTATACCCCCACATCATGGTCTGAGTATAATCTTCCATCTCATTTGCAAGCTTCAACATCCCTTGTTTTTGTCTAAGTTTTTTTTCGGGGTTAAGGGTCTTAGCTATTTTTCCTATATCCAAACCCAACATTTCCGCTCTTGTTAAAATAAAAGGAAAATCGAAAAACGCTGAGTTATATCCACCAACTAATGTCGGTTTTAGATAATTAATGGCATTAAAAAATTCGACAATCATCTCCTTTTCCTCCTCTTCATTTTGTGCCGATATCACCTTTTCATAACCTCTATTATCTTTCATGCCGATTAGGAATATTTTTTCAGTATTTGCATCCAAACCTGTGGTCTCGATGTCAAACACAAAACGATGTACTTCATCATACTCATCAAATCCCTTAAACAATCTTTTTTGTTTCTGACAAAGATACTGTTCTACTGGAGATAGTATCGCAATCGCATTTGTATTCTCTCTATCCCAAGGATTTAATCCTCCATTTTTAAAAAAGTTAACTAAGTTTGAGTAGGTCTTGGTTGTCTTTACCATATACTTCAGACCTTGTTCCATTCTTACATCGCCATGAGTATCTAACGTTTCGATTAGAATACCGTGTTCTGACATGGCTTGTTTTTGTGCATGTTTAGAACCGTTATAAAAATTCTTACCCTTTAAATCGCCGACCCATGCGAACGGTATAAAAGAGTCTGTTTTAATTTGTTTCCCGTTTGTAGGGTGTTGAATAACCTTAAAAATCTTATTAGACCTATAGTCATATTCTAAGGCTACAATATATTTTTCTTCATCCTCTCCGTGGAGGAACTTTTCAATTTCTTCTTGTGAGACCATACTTTTTAACTTTTCACCTGAGATATTATTCTCACATCGTTTTGACGTGATTTCTCTTGGTATTTGTTACAAAGATAATCTACAATTTAAAGTTTGTCAAATAATATTAATAAATAAAGGCTCCCTGATTGGCGCTATTAAAATCCCGTCTTTGGTTGTAATTGAGAACTCTCCGATAAAACGACCTTTTTGGTTTGTATCTCTCGAAGTCCATTTATAATATATGTAATACTCTCGTGGTGTGTCAGGATTTATTAATAACTTTTCAGTTATGTATGCGTTATTCATAATAATTTTTTCCAAACCATCCGACTCTCTTTTCATTGAAAACCTTATAACTGAGTTTACAAGTTCTTCATTAAATTTCTGATATGAGTCAGTTCTCCCATCCTGAACTATTTCCATAATTAGGATGGGAGACTCACTATTTTTATTTATAAAAAATTCCATATTAACAAGACGGACATTCTATAATTTTGAACCCGTAAGCGGTACTGTTAAATAACCCTCCGTAAACTGTTAAAGTATAAATTGATTCTCCCTGAGGTTTTTCAAAAGAGAATACTCGTGAGCCATTTGAATATCCTCCACAACCCGCATAAGTATCTAGGGGGATTGAAGGGGTCAAGCCGCATGAGCCAGGAGATACATAAACATTACTATTAAGATTAAAATATTCTAAAGTACCTCCAATTTGACCTTTTGCACCATATCTAGAAACACCATTATCGTCCCATACATTATCATATAATGGATATGTGTAATTACCAGCATCCGAATGGTAAGGGAAGTCGGTTACCGTAACAGGTACCGATTGGGTGCTGGTGAACTCTAACTGGTCAGTGTCGTTATTCCACGTAAATACATTACATATATACGGACTATTCTCAACTCTACTATCAACCAAAGACTCATTAGATGGTTGACCTAACAGTAAACTATCGATAACAACCTCATCTGAGTTATTTTTAACAACAAACCGGTCATGAGCACTCTGTGCGTATAATGCGAATTTTACCGTACCCGCACAAGACGATAAATTAAGTGTCGCATTTATAACGGTCTTTGATGTAGAATATGATTGTATAGTCCCATCGGGGTTTAAAACATTATTAAAGTTTGAAGTACTAATAGTAAAATTATCAGCACACTGTATAGCTTCAGGTATAGGTGATGACGTTACCGAAGGTGTTGGAGTAATGGTAGGTGTGATTGATGGTGTGATAGTAGGTGTGATGGTAGGTGTTGGTGTCGGTGTATTTGATGCACAACTTTCACATCCTAAGGGGTAAGTTAAAACCTGTCCTACAACGGGACCTAACTGTGTTACGCCAGACCACGGGATTGCTAATTCACTAGGAACAAAGCTAAGATAACAATCCCCATTTACTGATAACTCGTCTTGAAAGTCCACAAAATAATAAGTGGCCGATGCGCCGTATTGGGGTATGTAGCTAAAATCTGGTCCCGTTAAGTCGCCACTCGAATCCCATATAAAATATCCGTTTCCTGTTGTACATCCGGTAAAATAACCCGTCACTGTACACTCTATATCGAATGCATTAGCGGCATCGAAACAATTATTTACTCCTCCCTGAAATATATCTTCGTCGTCTAAATAAAAATATGCAACATCTTCCGAAGGTGAAGTTCCGATTACCCTCCACGATAAGGGGTCTCCAGGGTTGGAATAATTCCAAACAAATACGTCACCATTATTAAGAGATGTGATGGTACCATTAAAAATAACACCCAAAACATACCCATCAGTATCATCACTAACTGCTGAACAACACGGAATCACTTCGTAATAAACAATGGGTAGTGGTGGTGAAGAACTTGGAGTCACTGAAGGTGTTACGGTCATAGTTACCGATGGTGTCATAGTTACTGATGGTGTCATAGTTACTGATGGTGTCACAGTTACTGATGGTGTCACACTAGGTGTAACTGTTGGACATGGTTCACATAGTTGAGGGTTTAATATTAAGTCAGTACATATATTTTCTAAAAAGTTGTCTGAATTTATTGTAATACTACCGCTTCCACTACCTTGACCTTCAATGAATACAAAACAATTTCCTGAATATGAGAATCCATGAAATCCTAAAATAGGTTGGTCTCCCACTACTGTAACAAACAAATCTTCAACTCCACTTGTACAACAAGACTCCGCTCGATATAATGAAGTACATGGGTTTGACGCTAAACACGAAGAACAGTTATCAAATCCGGTACTATTGTCTATTGTAAAAGAAGGTGTTAAAGTATTGTCTAATACAAAGTTTATCACAGTATAACATTGTGGTAATATGTTTTGAGTCCCGTCACCACCAAAATAGAAAGTGTCATTTGATTGAGTTATTTGATTAGTAAACTGAACATGCTCCAAATATGTTTCATTATCGCAACACCCACTTAATAATACTTTATATACAAATTGTGTAGGTGTCGAACTTGGAGTGACTGTGGGGGTAACCGTATTAGTTGGTGTTATAGATGGTGTTATAGTTGGTGTTATAGATGGTGTTGGTGTCATTGAAGGTGTAGGTGTTGGTGTAGGAATCTCATCTTCAATACATTCTGTACATCCTGAGTATACAGTATCAATACTAAAATTAATGACAGGTTGGTCTATACTGTTAACATCTCCCACATACTCATAGCAATTTTCTTCTTGAGTGACGTAGTAAATACCATTTAGTGTTGGATTAAGACCTTGAGTATACACCGAAGGACATGTTATTTGTTCTTGAATATATGATTGTAATTCTCCATATATTGACAACATTACAAGTAGGTCCAAAGTAGTAAGGACCCCGTCAACTCCACCAAACGTATCACAAAAATATTCAATATTAGTACATGGACTATTAAGATAAAAAATGAAACACGCAAACATTGCGGCGTCAGTTATAACACCATTTTCATCCGCTAAAGGTGCCAAATGTGATGGTTCTTGAATTACTGTAGGTATATTGTATGTCACACCATCTGCGTTTGTATACGGTACTGTGTCGTAAGGATATGAAACTACGGTACATTGTTCGGAACAACCTGTATATTTTTGTAAACAAGGATGATTATTTGTACATGAAGTACAACTTACTGACCCATAATTTTCGGTAATAGTCCCTTGTGAAGGCCCTGTTTGTGCCGACGATGAAAGTATTTTGTAACATCCAGAAGTAAAACTACTACTATAAGATGAGTTATTATTAATAAAATAAACGTAGTCATTAACGTTTGCAGATACGTTTAATGTGGTATTTGCAGTATAGGTAATTCCATCACAACAACCTTCCAGTGTCAATAGGTTAGTTACGATAGTCCATGAGTCGGGAGTTGTACTTGGTGTGGGTGTAGGTGTTGGCGTTGGACAATCAGGACATAACTGTTCACCACAAATGTTATTAAACACAAAACTGTTTTGACTAATTATAATTGAGGGATTATTTTGATTTTGTTCCATGTAGAGAAGTCTATAACAGTTACCGTTATAGAAAAATCCAGGGTTAAGGGATAATATAGGTGTAGAATTTAAAAGTAATTGTACCGTTATTTGGTCTCCGCTATTGCAACAATTTTCAGCTCTAAATAAACTGTTTGTTTGTTCACATGGGTCAAAGTTATTTTGATTATAATTAAAACATTGTAGACATGATAGATGAGTACTCGATACTGAGTGTATTACATCACTTGCGTCTAAACCATTCACCCCAAATAAAGTATAACAACCAGGCTCAATCTGAGCGTTTCCATCATACATTATCCCATCAAAAAATACTATAGTTCCATTTTCAGGTAAATAGTCCATAGCAAAAGTCACTACAGTAACATCATATGGGGGACAACAAGATTTTGCATATGCGGCAAATTTATCCTCTGGTTGGTCTGAACATAAACTAGTACATATCGAGCTTTGACAGCTTTGAGCTGATGGTCCGTTAAAAATTAATTGTGTTTGTTGACCTGTTACCTGTCCATTACTAACCCAACAAGTACCATTATGAGTGACCGCATTACCATTAAATACCCAACCCCCCGTTTGAGTTTCCGTTAATAAAACTCTGGCTAATATAGTATCCTTAGGATTACAACAATTAATCCATTCATGTGTAGTGTATTGGGGAGGTGGAAAAGTATTATTTAAATATTGTGAATCAGAATTTACGTTAATTATCGCATTAGCGTCTGAACATACAATGTTTTCAAACTCATAATAACCTTGTTGTAAATCGGAAAAAGGTATACTAAAGGTTAATTCAGTTGAACCTAACGACTCTCTGACGGTGATAGATACTGAACCACTTTGAGTGACAGTCGTCCCCACATCATCTTTTAATTTTAAATCAAAAGAGATTGTAGTGTTGACATTAACTAATATATTAGAAATTATATTAACGTAAGTGGTGGTTGTTCCTCCACCCGGTCCCGCTTCAAAAACATTATTTACGGTTAAACGAGGTATGACACCGGATATAGGGGTTAACGTAGGAGTTGGTGTCGGTGTAAATGACAGTGTCGGTGTCGGAGTAACTAAATTAACACTACCAGTACAAGAACAACTTGTTACGGTATCTATTAATTCATATGTGATACATGTCGAACCTGAAGTGCCCGAAAAATTGGTTGTTTCGAAATAATAAGGAAAATTATCAGGATTTATCAATCCTGTGGCGATTAATTGTTGGGGACTACCCGGTGCACAATCAGAAATATAAAGCGAATAATCACCTGGTTGAGGGTCTGATGGTGTTAAGTTTACTGAGATATAGGCCATTTTACTTTTTTTTATAAATACTATTTATGTTTAATTTGTGTTAACATCGCAATTTAATGGAGTTATCGGTGTTTGAGTTGGTGTAACCGATGGGTTAGGTGTTACGGCTACATCACAACTTAATGGAGTTATTGGTGTTTGAGTTGGTGTAACTGATGGGTTAGGCGTTACGGCTACATCACAACTTAATGGAGTTATTGGTGTTTGAGTTGGTGTAACTGATGGGTTAGGTGTTACGGCTACATCACAATCTAAATCGACACACTCAGGGTTAGATGTTGATGGAGTTATTGAGGGGGTTGTAGTTATTGAGGGAGTCGTTGTTGGTGTTGGTGTCGGACACGCGCAATCACTAGCTTTACATGAATTAAATCTAGGTCCCCATAGGTCACCTATGTATGGACTTCCAGACCCTGTACTAAACGGAATATAACAATTACCGTTATAATATATTGCATTACCATTAGTAACCCATCCATTAACTCCGAGGGCTGATGCATCAATTTGACCTACCACGTATTGGGGTGAGGTATCTTTACAACAGGCAATAAAACGGTGAGTTTGCCATATAGGGCTATTTTTACCGGTAAAGGTAACTGAATTTACTGTGTACGAATCAACCAACTCTCCCGTGGATGAGAAATCTTTAAATTCACTATATGTACCTAATACATCGGTATACGATAAAGAGTTTTCAGTTATGGTTGCGGTTCCTGAAGTTTGACCTTGATTAATAGTTACTGACACACTAATTTCTACAAAGGTACTATTAGTCCTTTCAAGTCTATTGATAAAGCTTACTGTAGTATTAGTAGATGCCGCCACATTTGATGTTGCGGTGTAATTACATACTGTTGAACCACTTTCGTAAACAACACCAAAACCAATATTAAAAGGTATTACTGAAGATGAGGGCGTTACCGATGGAGTCGCGGTTACCGATGGAGTCGCGGTTATCGATGGAGTCGCGGTTACCGATGGAGTTACTGTTATCGATGGAGTTGCTGTTATCGATGGAGTTGCTGTTATCGATGGAGTTGCGGTTATCGATGGTGTAGATGTGGGTGAAAGTCCTGGAGTTGCGGTTATCGATGGAGTTGCTGTTATCGATGGAGTTGCTGTTATCGATGGAGTCGCGGTTATCGATGGAGTTGCTGTTATCGATGGAGTCGCGGTTATCGATGGAGTTGCTGTTACCGATGGAGTTGCTGTTATCGATGGTGTAGATGTGGGTGAAAGTCCTGGAGTTGCGGTTATCGATGGTGTTACAGTTACAGTGGGTGTTGGGCTTGGTAATAACGTTTGACCACTACAGATTAAACCTGATATAGATTCCGAAACTTTAAAATCATAACAACTTATACTCCCGAACGTTTCGTCTAAATTAACTAAATAAGGGAAAGAGTCGTAAGTCAACCCTGTAGATATGGTTGTATAAGTGGGAGAAGAGCAATCTTTTAATTCAACTGTAAACGTATTAGTTACTCCAGTTAAATTAGTACTTGTTAATAATATTCTAGCGAATGTTGCCATTTTACGGTTATCTTATAAATAAATACTTATAGATTAGTTTATAGTACCCATCTGAAAAAATTTGTTTTCACCTATTGTTGTTGCACTTAAAGTAGAAAATCCTATTTCATAATGAATTTGAGGATTTAAAGTATTACTATAATTAACTGTTTGTCCTGTAAAGGGCTCGATATTTAGTTGTTCCGCAACTTTATCAATCCTACAAGCTCTACCAATCGTAAAATATCCGTCAGGACTTCCTGAAGTAGAACCCGCAAAACAAAGACCTATTATTTTTATTTCTCCATTTATATTTGCTAAAAGAGCGGAACCGGAATCACCTGAATTAATAGGGTAATAACATGAATTACCATTAGTTGTTGTTGACGCACTAGCAATATATGAAATACACTCGTCATATCTACAAGTAGATTGTGTGGTACTGTTTAATTTATTATTAACATAAACGGTTCCAATCGACAAAAATCTTAACTTAGTATCCCCCTCTCCTTTAGCTCCTGTCGTTCTACCCACGCTAAAAAAGTCCCATTCATTATTTATTAAGTCATCAATTTCAGATGTTGTTGCAAATGTAGGTGCTCCCGAAAAACTTAACCCATAATATTTATAAGACTCATTTGAATCAACAACTGACGAATCTAACGTAAATAACGCTCCGTCGACGTAATTTATACCACCTAAAGAGTTACTTTTAACCGGTATGTATTTTTTAGTCACACCAACTTGTTGAGAAACTGATGAACTAGGTTGACCCATATCATCCCCAAATACATTTTCAACACCTCTACTTGGTTGGTTCGCTTCAAAAAATATTTCAGTCATAACATGGGCATTTGTAACCCCAACCAAAGAATCTGTATCTTTATCTACTGCGATAAATCCCATAGTACCTACCCATGATTTGGTTTGATTTCTAATTTGTAGACCCCCCATTATAGGTCTGATAGTGTTTTGTTGAATCGGAGTTGTTGCACCTGTCGGATTTAGAACGTTATTCGAGCTCCAAAAATAAAAGTTACTTGGGCAAGCCTCATATGCCGCAAATTCATTAGTTCCTTCTTGAACATCGGTTTTTATTACCTCGTCACCTATTTTAATATTTTGTGGTATTATTTCCGCAGAAGTTAGTTCGCTTAATTTCTTTTTTTTCTTAAAACTAAAAATTATAGATTTTTCTTTTGTTAATTTTCCGTCCGATTCTTTAAACCCATAACTAATAGATGTGCAATCTTCAGAGGAATTATCCGCTAATTCTTTTATTTTGTCTTTAATTTTTTGTGTGTATGACATATAGATATTTTTTATAAATATTATTATTTATACTGTTGGTGGTGAGTTTTTATATGGGTGGTTTGACGGTAATTTATTTACTAATCCCCATTTCCATGCTAAATATCCCTCAGCCTTTTCTAATTGTGTTAAATCAGTTCCTCCTGTACCAGGAATTGTTGCGTACGCTATAAATTCAGCTAAACGACCATCTAATTCTTGAGACGACCTGTTTCTCATTAGTCTTAACTCTTGGTTTGTTTGTAATGAATTATCATAGTCATTAACAGGAGTAAACGCATTACTACCATTTAATCTATTTCCAATTTGATTTCCTGTCTTATTAAACCAACAAGAAACTATAACCCAGTTATCCATAGAGACGCTTTGCAGATTCCAAGTTTGTAAATTACCAATAGTAGTACTAATTCTATTACTTGATAATCCATCTAAGTCAAGTTCACCAGGCCAAGTGTTTGAACCACCACCACCTGATGAAATTGCATAATCTCTTTTAGGTGAACCATCTGTTTCATAAGACCAAAAACTATCTTTGTCTCCGTCAACAAAATCCGCTAAAAATACACCAACAGCCCAATGATTACCAGATGACACTTGTGGTCTATATAATGTACTTTGTAGATATTCATTACTACCATCAAAATCAAATACATTTAGACTGTTGAGACCATTAGTAATTACTGTAGGATTACCACCAATACTCATTGTATAAGTTCCTGCCTTGTCCGTTACTGATGACAATATAGACCCCGAAGTATTATAACTACCTGTATCTCCTGCATCAATCCACGCGACAGGTGATAATGTTGAGTCCGGTATCCACGGTACTTGAGTACTTGTACTTGGAGTTATCGACGGTGTTGGTGTTATTGAGTTAGTCGGAGTTACTGAAATAGACGGTGTTATAGATGGTGTTATAGATGGGGTTATAGATGGTGTTGGTGTTATGCAATCATCCGCAACATATCCAGAAACCCCACCGTGGTTATTTTGGAAAATGTTTCTTAGTGTTACAAAACTTGGTTTAGTTAAAACTGTTGCGAAATAAGAATTAAATAAGTTATAACCTAAAATATTATTTGTTTGAATACCCGATGGAGTTCTCATATTATCATTCCACTCAGGAGATAAAGAACCTCCCGCCCAAAACTCAGACATCTCCCACATACCCCAGTTAAGTAAATACATATACTCTTTATATGCTAATTGAGCCTGTTCTGTATCACCTGACCAATTAGGTGCGTATTCAGTAGGGTCAAACATACTATTGTCAATGGCTTGTTTCATAGCCAAATGTAAGTCAGTTGTTTGCCAATTTGGATTTTCTTCTGCCATCCAATTTACTGCGGTTGACGAACCAGGAACCGCTCCCATTATACCAAACAAGTGAACCGTATGGAAAATATGTTCAAAGACTTCTTCAATCACAGTATCTCCACTTGTGGAGCCGCTACTGTACCACACCATGTCATTAGTCGCGTGAGTATCTAAGAATTCTTGGTATCCTGTATACCCTGTTATACCTTCATCGGTCAACCAATTAGGGTCATAGTCGTCCCCACTACCATAACCAACTCTTTGGGCTGTAGGTATTCCCTCATGTATTGTACCTACATCACCTCTTAAAGTGGCTACTAAATTATTTTGATATGACAAAGTAATCCCTGTTGCTGATGGGTCCATTATTAATTGGAACGAACGAGCAACTTTTTTAGAGAATTCATCAGGTACCGCAACATTACCACCAACCGCACCGGCTATAACTTCTAACATACCGCTAACATTTATACTTCTATCGAATACTGCCCCATTACTAGTATCGGCAGTTAAAGGTCCTGCGACATAACAACTAAGAAGAGCATCAGCGGATGTTGTCGGTGTTGGTGTTATAGTATTAGTTGGTGTGATAGAATTTGTTGGAGTTACACTGTTAGTTGGAGTAACTGATGGAGTTGCGGTTATGGATGGAGTTGGAGTAACTGATGGAGTTGATGTTATAGAAGGAGTTGCGGTTATGGATGGAGTTGTAGTAACTGATGGAGTTGCGGTTATGGATGGAGTTGGAGTAACTGATGGAGTTGATGTTATAGAAGGAGTTGCGGTTATGGATGGAGTTGTAGTAACTGATGGAGTTGCGGTTATGGATGGAGTTGTAGTAACTGATGGAGTTGATGTTATAGAAGGAGTTGCGGTTATGGATGGAGTTGCAGTAACTGATGGAGTTGCGGTTATGGATGGAGTTGGAGTAACTGATGGAGTTGATGTTATAGAAGGAGTTGCGGTTATGGATGGAGTCGCAGTAACTGATGGAGTTGCGGTTATGGATGGAGTTGGAGTAACTGATGGAGTTGATGTTATGGATGGAGTTGGAGTAACTGATGGAGTTGATGTTATAGAAGGAGGTGCGGTTATGGATGGAGTTGTAGTAACTGATGGAGTTGTAGTAACTGATGGAGTTGCGGTTATGGATGGAGTTGGAGTAACTGATGGAGTTGCGGTTATGGATGGAGTTGTAGTAACTGATGGAGTTGATGTTATAGAAGGAGTTGGAGTAACTGATGGAGTTGCGGTAATCGAAGGAGTTACAGTTATTGATGGCGTCGAGGTTGCGGAAGGAGTTACAGTTATCGATGGAGTTATTGAAGGAGTCGAGGTTATTGACGGAGTTGCAGTAATCGATGGTGTTGCAGTAATCGATGGAGTTGCTGAGTTAGTAGGTGTCGGTGTAGGAGTTACGTTGTAAGTATCTCCTGTAACAATATCAAATGTGGGAGAACTTGAACCCGTGTAAGATAAGGACACTCCAGTAAAATTAGATAACTGTGACAACTGATTGTAATCCCCGTCAATAAATGTTTGAGTGAACCCACTGGTTTCTCCACTAAGAATAGTGATTGACACGTTGTTACTTATAGTATTACCGGTTGTTGTTGATAATACATCAGTAAATGAAACTCCAATATGAGAATTATATGATTCACTTATTGTTGCTGAATATCCAGCACCGATAGAGCCATTAAAGTAAAGCCCTGTTAATGTTAAAGTTGGTACGTTATTAGAGGGGGTAATCGTAGGTGTTACTGAAGGAGTGGTTGTTGGTGTAATTTCATTTGTGGTGCCTACAACAACCAATTCACATCTAATACCTATAGATGATGTTGGTGTAGGTTGTGGTGTTGGTGAAACTCTAACATTAGGTCGACAACACATATCAGGATTAGCAAAAGAATCTATTACATTAACTATTATTTCATTTTGTATTGGTAATATCTCAGTACCTCTTTGACCTATAATTTTAAATTCGGTAATATAACTTCCTAATTTTGAGGTTTCTTTTTGTGTAAATTGAGTTTCTAAGTAATAACTTTTAATGGGTCCTGAGTTTGTCGACCTTTTTACTTTTACAGATACTGGTTTATTAATTATAGTATAAAAACCAGTCTCCTCACTTTTCATGTTAAACGTAATAGTTGACGCGGAAAAATCATCATTAGATGACCAAAAAGAGTTTCCGTCATCTATAAAAACCTCAACGATTAGTTTTGGTAGTGTGCTATTTTTTCTAATATAAAAATTCATAATTAACTAATACTCCCTACTACGTTTAATCGACAATCTGAGTCAACACATTCAATACAGTCTTTACACCAAAAATCATATAAATTGAACTTATCTTTAAGTATTCTAAAATTATGTTGTATTTCAGGTGCGGTAAGAGGCTCCACATACATTCTAAATTGTGAAATACCTCCCATAAAGGTACCCCCAAAGTCAGGCTCCATGATAATATCAGTAGTAAGACCTGATAAACTAGTACCTGATAAGGTTTCGTTCGGCATTAATTCAGGGTCTTGAATATATGGACCCGTAAGTCCTGAACACCCACTAAATATTAAACTCTCTCTTAGTCCTTGCGTTCCTCCACCTATAGATATATTAAAAGGAACCCCTAATTGTTTTTCTTTTTCGGTATTAAGTTCGTGAGGAATAATCTCTTCAAAATCAGGAATTTCCATAAACAGATAACCATTGATGTAAATTTTTAATATTCCTAATCTTTTTATTCTATCTTCAAACCATTTTTGAGTTAAGTTAATGTATGTTCTTTGTTCTTCTTTTGTGGAGCCTGAGTGTGTCTGAGGAGGCATTATTAAATTCGTAGACGACCCATTTAGTTCAGAGGGGAATAATAATTTTCGGACATCCCCTAATCCCCCCCAATTTAATAAATCACAATCTTCCAAAGTGATATATCTTTCAAATACAGTACTTACCATAACCCACGATTCCTCACTTGATGATGTACAAGCAGTATAAATACAATCTTTATAAATTGTATCTGTAGAACAAGTCTCCACTATTGTATATCCTGAACTATATGTTACTCCTGTATTTTCACAAGTACCTGTAGTTATACAATCTCCGGTAAACTTAATATATTTTACACAAATTTTAGGATTAGAGGGGTCTCCTGAAAATCTAACAGAAAACGCATTAGAAAATAAATCTAAGTCGGGGTCAGGTAATTTTTTAGAAACTTCCTTAGTGTACCCACCACAACTACTTATTCCGTGTGTTTGTGTGACCGCAGTTTGTGGGTAAACTAAAAGACAGTCTGAATTAGTAACTCCAGTATCCGAACACGCACAAGTTTTAATACACTCAGTCAACCCTGAGGTCACTCTAGTATATCCCGTATCACTTAATGGGCTACCAGATGCGGGATGGTAATATTTATTTTCTGCCCTCGTACCCATGAAAAAGAAAGTACCTGAATTTCCTGAGTAAACATCATTTAAATATAGAGAATCTGAATCAGGGGTAAATTTGTTTTCTAATCTAGGTTTTAATAATAATTCCGATGACCACCCTTTATTAACTCTTTCGGGGAAAACTTCATAATCGTAACCAAATAACTTATAAAATCCTTGATAAAATCCTCCATATAGTTCGTTATAATATCCAACATCACTATCATTGTAAGAAACTATATTATATAAAGTTCTTTTTGTATTACCCGAAAATCTATGATTAGGCGATTCAGTATATCCTGTAACGGGATGCATCTTAAACCTTCTATCGTAATAATGAGGATTAAACTTTTCAAAATCATTTAAACCCATAGTAAATGTCAGAGTTTCACCTGTCATTTTGTCATATAACCCATTGTCTGTGGCAGTTAAACCAATATCACATAAGGTAGTAGCGGTTTCACAAAACAAATCGTCATTGTTTGGGTTATAGTAGTTTTCAGAAACCAAAGTGTTACCTGAGTAATATTTTCCCCACTGTAACGTTTCTTTTTGATTAGATAAATTAGAGTTTAAATCAATGTTGATGGGTAATATATTACCGTTGTTTTCCCCTATTAAATTAGGTGAAAATACCACTTCAGAGTTATATCCGTCGATATCCGAAGAAAGTGTAATGTCAAAATCGTCAATATTAGACAATTTTGCATCAAATCTATTAAAATAATAATTTTTAATATTTTGCCCGGGCATACTCCTTTTTTATGATAAATACTTCCTTCGATGTATTTATAGAAAAAAACTAAATATGAAGTCGTATCTTTTTAGAACAAAAGAAGAAGCGTTAGACGCATCTAAAGAACTAGGTTGTGAAGGATTTCACAAACACAAAAGAAAAACTTTTATGCCTTGTAAATCTCATGACACTTTTAAAAATAAAGTGGAAGGATTAAAAGAACCTAAAGAAGAATTAGATGAGTTAATTGATTTTGACGGAACAATGAATAATTCTAAAATTCCTATAATTGACCCAAGAACTAGCGCACCTGGTTTAAGTACAATGGATAAAAGAGTTGCGTCAGGACACCAAACCCAAGACCCACTTATGAGGGGATATAGAGTTTATTATGGTGAGTCGTTCGTTAGAGAGGAAGATATGTCAAAAGCGTTTGGTCATGAGGATACTGAATCTATGAATGCTGAGGAAACTATAAATCACTTTATTAAAGCCTATGAATTTAATCCTGAAGATGCAAAAGATAGAGCAGCGGAAATGGGTAAAGACGAAAAAATACCAGTAAATAAAGAAATTGAAAAGGAAGAGGGAGAAGACTTTATTGATACTATGAGGTTAATTGAAAAAGAATTCACAAAAGAAGACATTATAAAAATGGTTGAGGATTCATTAGTTTTAAAGTCTGACGATAAAGGTTTGAATAAAAAAGATTTATCTGATGACTCCGTGTCACCAATCCTTAAAAGAAATTTAAAAGCCCTAAAAAATATGGCCGAAACTGAAGGTATATCAATACCTCAGTTAGTAAAGATGTTAAAAAATGAATAAAGATTTATACCATAGAAAGGCTAAATTACCTGAATCTTTAAAGACCCATTTACAAAAAAGTTTTGAAATGGTGGAGGGGGACAGTAACATTGAGGGTTACAACAGAAATAAAGATTTAAGGGAAAAAGGCGTTATTGGATATCCGGTTTTAAAAAGAATTAAAAACTGGTTCGATTCCTATGACGGAGATGGTAAAGATTTACCTTTTGTTTTGAACGGGGGTCACAGAATGCATAAATGGTGTGACCACGTACTTAATCATTGGAGGGATAGAATGTCTCAAGGAAAGACTGTTAAGTCTGACACAGGAATGGATAATCAATTTATCGACAATCATGAAAAAGAAGGTATAGTAGTTAACCCTCATGATAAACATGAAAAAGGAATTAATAAGTTTGATACTTCAATAACTGAAGAAATTAAAAAAATAAATAAATTATTTAAAACAATAGAATAATGGCAACACAAAATGACAAATTAGATTTTGCACAACCAGAAAATACGTTATCGGCAATTGCTGAGGCGGAAAGAGCAAAACTATTCCCAAGGAATGATTACTCACCTAAGTCAGAAAAGTACTCATCTGTACACCCCGATGCGAATGCTGACGGAGATGAATTAGGTAGAGGAACTGGTACATTTTTAGACGTTTATAATCAAAATGCTGGTACGTCAACTGATGTATTTGAGAGAAAAGACGAGATAAAAGTTAATAAGTACAACTCAAGTCAACCATACAACGTAGAAGGATGAAACTAATAACGACATTTAAATCTTTATTAACTGAAATTGCATCTTTAAGTGATATTGAAGATTCGATTAATAAGAAAATTGTCGTTACAATTTACTACGATGGGGATGAACCTGGAGGAAAGGGTTATAGAACAGTCGAACCTGTCGCAGTAGGATATAGTAAGGGAGGTAATAATTTAGTTTTAAGGGCATATGACTTAGACGGGGCGTCTCATACAGCGACTATAGGCGAAAAACCATTACCTGGATGGAGACTTTTTAGGGTTGATAAAATATTGACTTATCAACCAACTGATGATAATTTTACAGAAATGAGACCTGACTATAACCCATCAGGAGATAACAGTATGTCAAATATGTTATTAAATGCTAAGTTTAATACGTGAGATTTAAATTAAAAAAACTGAACCCCAATACATATGAGCGATTTAATGCAAAAATTAGCGATGTCCAAAAAAATAATGGATAAACACAGTGAAGTACCGAGAGGTCAGTCACCGGGACAACTTCCCATGAGTGAGAATGTAAACGCAACATACAACATACCGGAAAATATAAACAGTCAATTGACTCAACAACCAACACAACAACCAACACAACCATCAATACAGGAAACGGTTAATGTTCAACCAATAAGTCAAGACGCAGTTATAAACTCAAAACTACCTGAAGAAATTAAAAAATTAATGTTAGAAAATCCGATAGTTCAACCTCAAATGAATGGACCGTCACTTTCTAATGAAATAATAGAAGGGGCAACAAGACTAATGGATAATAAGGTTACTCAACAAAGTAGTGCTCAACCAAATAGTATTCAACCAACAAATAATAATTCCGACCTAAAACAAATGATAAGGGATGTGGTAAGAGATACCGTTAGAGATGTGGTTAAAGAAGAATTAAAAAATTCAGGTTTATTAAGTGAATCCGCACAAAAAACTAATGAAACTCTTTCATTAAGAGTAGGTAAACACATTTTTGAAGGTAAAGTAACAAAAATTAAAAAAGTAAGACAATAACTTTTCTTATTAAGTATTTTTTCCTATACTTTTCTAAATAGAAAAGTCATGTCAAAAATTAATGTGTTAGTACTCCCATCAGACAGAACAGGAGTAGGTAAATTTCGTTCTGTTGAGCCACACACGTTTTTACAACAACATTATTCAGATGAATTTCATGTTGATATAGATTACGAACCTAAGGTAAATGACGAAAAATACTGGAAAAAGTACCAAATAGTACATTTTCATAGAGTTATAGGTTCAAATTATGAGCAGTCCCCTTTAATCATTAAACAGTTGAGAGAATGGGGTATTGTCACTATTGGGGATATTGATGATTATTGGCAACCCGGAAAAGAACATCCCGCATATGAATTAGTAAAAAAACATAACTTAAGTCATCACATAATGAATAATTTGAGTTGTGTAGATTATGTTACAACCACTACTGAATTATTTGCGAATGAAATAAGAAAGATAAACAAAAATGTTTTCGTTTTACCTAACGCAATTAATCCCGAAGAACCACAATTTACAGAAAAAACTAAACCTAGTGACAGGTTAAGGTTTGGGTGGTTAGGTGGTTCCTCACATTTACATGACTTGAAATTACTTGATGGCACTACTAATAGGTTAACTGAGTTTAAAAATGATTATCAGATGTACTTATGTGGATTTGACATTAGAGGTAATGTTACAGAAATTAATAGGGAGACCGGTGAGGAGAAGAAAAGACCTATTAGACCTGATGAGACCGTATGGAAGAAATATGAGGAAATATTCACGGATAATTACAAAACTGTAGATGAAAAACAAATGAAGTACCTGATGGAGTACCAATCAGGAGACTATAGTGAAGAAGACGTTTTTTACCACAGAGTATGGACCCAACCGATTAATAGTTACGCTAAAAATTACTCTAAGTTTGACGTATCTTTAGCTCCTATTAAAGACCATATGTTTAACAGGATGAAGTCTCAATTAAAGGTAATTGAAGCAGGTTTTTATAAAAAAGCGTTAATCGCTTCTGATGTTGGACCATACACAATTGACTTAAAACACTCATTAGATAAAGGAAATTTTGTGGATGGTAACGCACTATTAGTTGATAAAAATAGAAATGGTAGTGATTGGGCAAAATACATGAAAAAACTTATTAAAAACCCCTCATGGGTTGAAGATTTAGGTGAGAGACTTTACGAAACTGTGAACGGAACTTACGATTTAAAAAGTGTGACTAAAAATAGAGCGGAATTTTATAAATCTTTAGTAAAATGATAGACGTACCATTAAACAAATTGTTATTTTTTGATTTAGAAACTGTAGGGATAGAGAAAGACTACACTACACTAAATGAAAAGAACCCTGAAATGGGTAGACTTTTTGAAAGTTACCGAAATTGGTTTGAGAAAAGATATCCTGAAGACGTCGATAAGTCTTTAGATGAGATATTCACTAATCACGCAGCATTAATTTCAGATTTTGCAAAAATTATCGTGGCTTCATTCTCATTCATAACCCCAAGCGGAGAAGTACACACCACTACGTTCGCAGAAGATGATGAGAAAAAACTTTTATTAGGGGTAAAAGACTTATTAAATAAAGTGTTAAAACTTGATTTTCATTTGTGTGGGCACAATATAAAGGGATTCGATATGCCAATGTTGTCTAAAAGATTTGTATGTAACGGTATAAAACCCCCAAGTATTTTACCAAAATTAGGTACAAAACCATGGGAATTAAAAGCTGTAGACACGAAAGAATTATGGCAGTTTGGTTCATTTAATTCTCCAGCCTCACTTGATTTAATGTGTGTTGCGATGAATGTGAGTAGCCCTAAAACCGGCGAAGTGTCGGGAAATATGGTACATGATACATATTGGAACTTAAATGGGTTAACTCCTATATCCGATTATTGTGAGAAAGACGTCCAAGTTTTAGTGGATGTTATGAATAAAATTTATAATTTAAAATAATATGTTTAAAAAATTTAATGAACTAAACGACAGTTTGAGAGCCTTAAAAGATTTAGAAAGTAAATTAAGCGATGTGGATATGAGTAACCCCCAAGAATTATTAAATAGTTTAGGGGTAAACATTGATGAGGTTGAAGATAGTTTTAATAACAATTTTACAGGTATTGTTGAGCTAAAATACTTTTTGGACTCAGATAATAAGGAGCCTGAATATGCTTACCCTACCGATTCAGGGTTTGACTTAAGGTCTAATGTCGATATTACCTTAGAGCCTTTTGGTAGAGCGTTAGTCCCTACAGGTATTCATTTTGATGTACCCGAAAGGTGTGAAATACAAGTTAGACCAAAAAGTGGGTTAGCAATTAAACGTGGTTTATCAGTCTTAAATACTCCAGGTACAGTAGACTATGGATATACAGGAGAAATTAAAGTAATCGTCTTTAATATGAGTAATGAGGTACAGAGTATAGTTAAAGGGGACAAGGTCGCTCAAGCTGTTGTATGTCCTGTAGTACAGGGTTCTGAAATTAACCTAAAGAGAGTGGATAAAATTGAGAATAAAGACCGTAACAGTAATGGGTTTGGTTCTACAGGAAATTAAAAAATTATGAAGAAGACTATTGAATTAAAAACAATTACAGATGATGAAGGGTATGCCACTAGTCCTACCTTACCTGACGGAATAAAAAATTATCTTATTGATATAGATGGTACTATCACCGATGATGTCCCTAATGAAGAATCTGAAAGAATGAGACAAGTCATACCATATGAAGGTTCAGTTGAAACTTTAAACGGGTGGTTTAATGAAGGACATATAATAACTTTTTTTACTTCACGAACTGAAGAGGTAAGGGAGATAACCGAGGAGTGGTTAGATAAGTGGGGGTTCAAATATAGTAACCTGTTAATGGGTAAACCTCGTGGGGGTAATTATCATTGGGTAGACAATCACATTGTAAGAGGAACGAGATATAACGGACAGTGGACTGAGTTGACAAATAAAATGGTAGAAATTCAAGTATTTGACGACTAATGATTACAATAGGGTTTAGTACAAGGGAGGTCGATAATAAGTTCATAGAACATATTAAGAAGACTTGTGGTCCAAAAAATATTGAAGTTATACCTTTTGAAAATAAAGGTTCTCATTCTTTAACTGAAGCTTATAATATATTACTTGAGAAAGCAAGTAATAATATTGTGGTACTATGTCATGATGATATATATTTTGATAAAAAGGGTTGGGGTTCTAAAATATTAAACCATTTTAAAAAAAACCCTGACTATGGAATATTAGGTGTTGCCGGCTCAACTATTTTTCCTTCGTCCGCTAGATGGTGGGAAGATACTAGTAAAATGAGAGGGATTGTTAATCACGAACACAATGGTAAAAAATGGGAGTCAAAGTACTCAAATAGTAGAGGTAATAAGATTGACGAGGTTGTGGTGGCAGATGGTGTTTTTTTGTCAGTAAATAAAAACAGATTAAAAAAAACTTTTAATGAAGATATAAAAGGATTTCATTTTTACGATGTAAGTTTTACTTTCGAAAATTATATAGACGGAACCAAAATAGGGATTATGTATGATGTTAGAATTACCCACAAATCAATAGGTCAAACTAATCAAGAGTGGGAAGATAATAGAATTAAAATCTCAAATTTATATAGTGAGTTTTTACCTAAAAAAATACTAAAAGATAAAAACAGTATATTAAAAATACTTTTATTAGTTAAAAAATATATTAAGGAAAATTACAATTCACTTAATACTCATGAACTAACTATTGTATCTGAATCTGTCGAGTATAGTAAAAATATTTTTGAAATTAGTACGATTCCGAGTACATTTTTAGGTGATGGTATTACACAAATAGGGGTAAATAAAACTGTTTCAGTAAAAAATAGGTTATATAAAACAAAACAAGTAGATTATGATTTAATAATTTCAGATTCCGAATTACTTTCTAATAAAATTAAGTACATTTATCCTAACACAAAACATATTTTTATAGGTGAAAAAAAAGAAATTCATAGTTCGGTTGAATTTATAAAGAATCTTAATTATGAAGATATTCATTTATTATCTAATAATAACATATCAAAACCTAAAGTTAAGGTATTGACGGGGTTCTCAAACCAAGGAGGGTCTACATTTGCCATTTCAAGACTAGTTAATTATTTTAATAAAAATGATATACCCTCGACTATGTATGGACCACATGATTATCATTTAAACTTATGTAATTCTGACTTAAGTGAAAATTTATCATTAAATACAGAAGACATTCTAATTACACATTTCATAAATTTAAAAGAAAGACCTAACGTAAAAAAAGTAATTTTATTTTGCCATGAAAAAAATCTTTTTGAAGTGTCAAAAATGAAACCTTACTGGGATGAAGTAGTGTTCCTTAATAATAAACACAAGAATTATCATTCAGGATACGATGGAAAATACACCATAATACCTAACTTTAAAGAGTTTTTTGAGGTCAGTAAAACTAAGGATAGTATAAACACTGCAGGTATTATTGGGTCTATAGATATTAATAAACAAACCCATAAATCTATTGAAAGGGCTTTAAATGATGGATACCAAAAGGTTATACTTTTTGGTACTGTAACTGATATAAAATATTATCAAGATTATGTCAGTCCTTTAATTGATGGTAAAAATGTTATAGAATATGGTTTTACTGATGATAAAGAAAAAATATATTCTATGGTTAATGCTGTTTATCAGTCTTCTTTAAGTGAAGTCGCATCTTTAGTAAAAGAAGAGTGTGAGATGACTGGTACAAAATTTAATGGTAACTCTCACATAGACAATGATACTGAATCATTGTCGGATGAAGAAATATTTAAAAAATGGAAAAATTTATTAAAATTGTAAGATGATAATATTAACTACTCTTTTTAACGCTGAAAAATACATCGAAAGATGTTTGTACTCAATAATGAGTCAAACATTTAAAGACTTTAGATGTTATATAACTGATGATATGTCTACAGATAAAAGTGTGGATATAGTTAAAAAAATTATAAAGGACGACGACAGATTTATTTTAATAGAAAATAAAGAAAAATTTTATCAACCAGGAAATTACGACCAAGTAATTAGAAGTAATCCATTAATTAATGATGATGACGTTTGCGTTGAGGTAGATGGGGATGACTGGTTACCTGATTCAAAAACACTACATAGAATTAACAACGTTTATCTCGATAAAGATGTTTGGATAGCAAATGGTAAATTTAGGTATTCTTCAGGTGCAAATGGTTTTGCACAAAAACAAACTAATTTTGACTCTCTAAGGAAACATAGATTTACTGCATCACATATTAGAACTTGGAGGGCTTTCCTTTGGAGAAATATCGACATATCTGATTTAAAGGATGAAAATGGAGTATATTGGAAAATGACCGGTGATTTATCATTTATGTTTCCTATGCTTGAAATGTCAGGGGAAAAACATTATGTCTTTATGGAAGACATAAATTACGTTTATAACGAACAAAACCCAATTAATGACCACAAAGTAGATTTGTCATTAGTAAATGAAATTGCCTTAAAAATAAGAAATAAAAAAAAATATAAAAAAATATAAAAATGAAAAAAGTTTGGTATGCCCCCTATAAGTTTGAGTCCTATGGTGAAGAGGAAATAAAAGCAGTAGAAGAATCACTTAGAAGTGGGTGGTTAGGAGGTCAAGGACCTAAATCTATCGAGTTTGAAAAAGCGATTGCAAAGCGTTTTGGTAAGAAGTTTGGTGTTTTTGTTAATTCAGGCTCTTCCGCCTGTTTATTGGCTTTGGCGGCGTTAGACCTTTTAAAAGGGTCTAAAGTAATTACACCGGCTTGTACCTTTTCAACAACTTTAGCCCCAATAATACAGTTAGGATATGAACCTGTGTTTGTTGATGTGGGTTTGAATGACTACGTGGCACATGTTGAAGATATTATTAACGTGGTAACACCTGAGGTTAAGGCGATTATGTTACCTAACCTAATAGGTAATAAACCAAATTGGAAGTTACTCAAGGAGCAGTTAAAGTTAATTGGTAGAGAAGATATTTACTTGATTGAGGATTCGGCGGACACCTTAACTGAAACCCTTGAAACTGATGTTGCGACAACTAGTTTTTATGCGTCTCACGTTATAACTGCAGGTGGTGTTGGCGGAATGGTAATGTTTAACGATGAAAAGCACGTTACTAAATGTTTACAGTACCGTGATTGGGGTAGATTAGGTAATGACTCTGAAATAATGGACGATAGATTTACTCATGAAGTTGACGGTATACCTTATGACCACAAATTTTTATACAGTGTATTAGGTTACCATATGAAATGTAGTGAAATGAATGCCGCTTTTGGTTTAGTTCAGTTGGAAAGGTTTAAAAAGTTTTCACAGATACGAAGAGATAATTTTGAACGATATATAGAAAACTTACAAGGTATTGGAGATTTGATTTTACCTGATGATTCAATTGAACCTAATTGGTTGGCGATACCGTTACAAACTGAAAAAAGGTTTGAGTTATTAACATTTTTAGAAAATAGTAATATTCAAACTAGAGTTACCTTTGCGGGTAATGTTACAAGACACCCTGTCTATAGAGAATACTTACAGGATTTTGAAAATTCTGATTTAATCATGAAGAACGGTTTTTTGTTAGGAGCTCATCATGGGATGAACATAGAAGACGTTGATTATGTTTGTGACAAAATAAAAGAATTTTTTAGTGAGTCATGAAACCTTTAGTTTTAGGTAACGGTCTTTTAGGTTCTGAAATTATAAAATTAACGGGATGGGACTTTGTTTCTAGGAAGTCTCATAATTTTAATATTGAAAATTTTGAGTCTTATATTGATTCACAATATGATACGATTATAAATTGTGTGGCAAATACAGATACCTACTCAAAAGATAAAGATTCTCATTGGGATGTTAATGTAAAATTTGTTGATAAGTTAATTGATTATTGTAACAGTAATGATGTAAAATTAGTTCATCTGTCTAGCGATTATCTTTATACGGGGTCAGAAGTTAACGCTTCAGAGGAAAGTGTTCCTGTTCATTGTGACACTTGGTATGGATATACTAAATTAGTTTCAGACGCTTTAGTTCAGTTAAGGTGTAAAAATCATTTATTAATTAGGTGTACTCATAAACCAACACCATTTCCATATGATAATGCTTGGGTTGACCAAGTTGGTAACTTTGATTATGTCGATATAATTTCTAATTTAATTATAAAATTAATTAAAAAGAATTTATCGGGACTCTATAATGTGGGGACTGAAACTAAAACTATGTTTGAACTGGCGTCAAAAACAAAGACGGTAAATAAATCATTTGCTCCTGTAAATGCACCTAAAAATACGTCTATGAATATTAAAAAATTATTAACAGACTTAAATGAATAATCCATTTTTTTCAGTTGCAATACCAACTTACGGATATGACGGTAAGGGTTCTGATTTTTTAAATTTTAGTTTATCTAAATTAAGTAGTCAGACTTTTAAGGATTTCGAGGTTGTTATATCTGACCATAGTAGTGATGACACGATAAAAGAAGTGTGTGAGAGATGGTCGAATAAGTTAAATATAAATCATACTTTTAATTCAAAAGGTCGAGGTATTATCTCACCTAACATTAATGAGGCGTTAAAAAAGTGTGAAGGGAGATGGATAAAGATATTATTTCAAGATGATTTTTTATTTGATGAATACTCGTTAGAAAAACAAAAAAAATTCATAGAAGACAAGGATAACTTAGTATGGTTTTTTTCAAAATTTTACCACAGTAATGACGGTAAATCGTTTTATAGATTATATACACCGAAGTGGAATAATACTGTTTGGGTTGGAAATAATACTTTAGGTTGTCCTAGTGGACTTACGATAAAAAATAAAGATATTTTATTTTTTGATGAAAATCTTAATTGGTTAATGGATTGTGATTACTATCAGAGTATGTTCATTAAATACGGCGAACCTGAGGTATTAGATGAGATAACCGTTGTAAATAGAACATGGGGGAATCGCCTTACTGATACCATATCTCAACAAATAAAGGATGAGGAATTTGTTTTAGTTAAGAAAAAATATGCTTGATTTAAATAATATAACTTTAGTTGCCCTAACAAGTGTTAGGTTAGAACAAACCATAAAGGCGTTACAACACAGTTCTTTAAAAATTAACTTCGGTGACATAAAATTATTAAGCGATATTAAACCTGATAATTTACCTGATAATATAACACATGAGTATGTACCTAAATGTAATAATATAGATGAGTGGAATTATCATATAATTTATACTTTACCAAAATATATAGAAACCGACTATATCATTTTAATACACGATAATGGGTTTATTGTAAATCCTGAAGTGTGGACTGATGAATTTTTAAAATATGATTATATCGGGGCGCCATGGCCATTACCTAAAGATGATTTTTCATATAGAGATATAAATGGAGAAGTTATTAGACAAGGAAATAGTGTATCTCTAAGAAGTAAAAAATTATTAGATGTTGCGAACAAATTAGATTTAGAATGGAAAGCCTTTCATGGTTTTACAAATGAAGACGGATTTATATGTGTTAATTATCGTCATGAATATATAAATGAAGGTTGTGTTTTTGCACCTATCGATATATCCTGTTTATTTTCTAAAGAAACTGAGTTACCTGAAAATCGCGGAATTAATACGTTTGCCTTTCACAACTATAATGGAGAAAACAGAAAATACCCTAAATTTTAAAATAATGAAAGATAATAACTACAGGGGCTAAATTAATAATCACCGATTTTAATCATTTACCCGAAAACCCCAAAGATTTTTGGACGGATGAATATACCGATAACTATATAGTATATGATAAGGCACATAGATTTAATGAAACTAATAAAATAGTCCATAAAGAAAATTTAGGGTCAAATATATATGATAAATGAGTACTAAAGAAATTGTAATAGCGGCTTACGATAAAGAATTAGATTGGATAACCCAATTTGATTCTGATATTAAACAAACAATATACAGAAAAGGTATTGAAACTGATAATGAAAATGAAATATTTATTGAGAATAATATGGGTAGATGTGTACATTCATTTTTTTATCACATTTATAAAAATTATGATAATTTATCAGACATAACGTTCTTTGTACAAGATTATCCATTTGACCACTGGGAAGATTTAATTGAAGTAATTAATAATGAAACTTGGGTTGATAGGTGTGCTTTAGAAATCGAGGGTTATTATGGTTTCCATTGGAATTCTATAAAAGTTCCATCACCAAAAGGGGGTATTATGCACTCCCTTAAACCAACAACACATCATGGTAATGGTAACATTATTAGTTGTAACTCAAATGGTAGCCCACAAGACCGAAACCCATTAATAAATGTTGATAAATATTGGGAATTATTATTTGAAGGGATACCACCACCTATATATGAATTCATACCAGGTGGACATTTCGGCATAACAAAAGAATATACCCATCTAAGGTCTCGTGAATTTTATGGTAAAATATGTAATTTATTAACTGAAGATATATGGGCACCATGGATGATAGAACGTTTAGAGTGTTACATATTCAACCCAAAATATAAAACAAAATTATGATAACGACAAATTTAACTGGAAATCTAGGGAACCACATGTGGCAATATGCGGTATGTAGAACAATAGCTGAGAAACTAGGGTATGAGTGGGGTATAAACCCATCGCCAAGTCATGATTACTTTAAAGGGCAATCACAAATGACATTTATGAATGTTGATTTTGGTAAACCTGTAGAAGGTATTATACATGAATATCATGAATCTTGGAAAGAAATATCTCACGTAGATAAAGTTAATATAACAATGTTAAATCCCTCATTATATGAGATACAAGATAATACTATATTAGTCGGAGATAAGAGTATTAACCCAGGAGCGATAGGTGGTATATATCAGTCAGAAGAATATATAATTAATAGAAAGTCAGATATTAGAGAATGGTTTAAGATTAAAAACGAGTCAAAAAAAAATTATGATAAAATATTATCTGATAAGGGTATTGTTCTTGATGAAAATCTTTGTGTTATTAATTTCAGAGGTGGGGAGTATAGGTCGATACCAAATGTATTATTAAGAAGGGAATATTGGAGGGATTCAATTAACCACATGTTAATAATAAACCCTAATATGAAATTTGTGATTATAACAGATGACCCAAACACCGCAAATAAGTTTATGCCCTTTCCAATCGAATCAATTCATGTTGATGTTGGATTTGATTTTTACGTTGTCAATCAAGCTAAATGGAATATAATATCCAATTCAACATTTGGTTGGTGGGCAGCATGGCTTAATGACAAAACAAATAAAATAATAGCTCCTAAGTATTGGGCTAGACATAATGTTAGTGATGGGTATTGGGCCACAGGAGATTCGTACACCATAGGGTTTACATATATGGATAGGGAAGGAAATTTATATGATTATGAAACTTGTAAAAAAGAGGCAGAAATTTACTATAAACAAAAAAATATAATTTAATATGAGTTATACAGAGATACCAAACGAGGAGTTAGAAATTTTTAAAAGATTAAGTAATAAATTCAAAGTTGTTTTTGATGTAGGTTGCAGAGATGATATTGATTATTTTAAGATTAATGATTTATGTGAATATCACTTATTTGAACCAAATACAATAGCGATAAATTCTTTAAATGAAAAATTAGGTAAGTTAGAAAATCATAATATAAAATTAAATGAATTTGGTTTATCTGATACAACACAAGATAATTGTGTTTATTATAAAAACGTTGAATCTTTTACGATAAATCCATTTGCTAGAACAATAGATTCTGGTGATAGATTCTCTTTAAAAAAATTAGATGATTATATCTCAGAAAATAATATTGAAAAAATTGACTTTATAAAAATAGATGTTGAAGGGTTGGATTATAAAGTTATTTTAGGTGGTTTAGAGGCTATTAAAAATAAAAATATTGTGTCATTCATTCAAATAGAATATAATGGTGGCGTTAAACAATACGTTGATTTGCTTGATAATTTTGAGTTTTATTGGATGATGGAACCAAGATTATTATCAGCTGTTAATAATATGGGTAATAAAAATGATTTTAACAAATCATTAATTAGACTTGATATTGACATAATTAATTTTATTGATAATACCGTATCCCCAACTGGTAATGGTGGTAATATTTTTGGTGTTAATAAAAAAAATGTTGACTTTGATGTTGATAAAATAATATTTAAAATAATTTAATATGCGAAAAATTTATGATTGTTTTAATTTTTTTAATGAATTAGATTTATTAGAAATAAGGTTAAATACACTATATGATATAGTTGATTATTTCGTAATCATCGAATCAAACTTAACTCACTCTGGTGAGGTTAAACCATTTTATTATGAGGATAATAAAAGTAGATTTGAAAAATTTTCAGATAAAATTATACATTATAAGGTGTTAGATACTCCAGAACAATTTAATAATTTACATAATGGTGATGATGAAATACTAAATCAAATCTATCATTATATAAATAAACAAACTAATAGGTTTAATAGAAACACACAGCCCGATTATGGTAGAGACTTCTTTCAAAAGGAATGTGTTAGAAGACCCTTAACAAATTGTTCTGATGATGATATAATTATTATTTCTGACTTGGATGAAATACCGAACCCTAAAATACTAAGTAATGTACACGAATTAAATCTATCTGAAAATATATATCGGTTAAATCAAAATATGTATTGTTATTATTTAAATGTGTTTAAGGAGAAAAATTGGTTTGGTAGTAGAATTCTTAATTATGGTAAACTTAAAAATCTATCAATAAATGAGGTTAGAGGTGATAATACACTTAGTGTTGAATTACCAAATGGTGGTTGGCACTTCAGTTTTATGGGAGGAAAAGAAATGGTAAAAAAGAAAATAACATCTTATTCTGCACGAGATTTAGGAGGTAGACATGTTTTAAACTCTATTGAATCAAATATGGACAAGAATATTGACCCCTTTTTTAGGGGTAGTCTTAATGTTGTTGAAATTGATGATACTTACCCTAAGTATTTGATTAATAACCTTAAAAGGTATGGTCACCTCATAAAAAAAATATGATAACTTGCAAATTACAGGGAGGATTAGGAAATCAAATGTTCCAAATATCTGCAACTATTGGTCACGCTCTGAGGTATGGTTTTAATTATGGTTTTGATTTTAACCGTTGTTATACTCCTAATCAGGGTCATAAATCATCCACATATTCAAATAACTTTTTTAGAGACATTAACGAAAGAATCGACTTATCAGACTTATCTAAATATAATTTATTTAATGAGAGAGGGTTTTCGTATCAGGAAATACCAAATAAAGATAATATTATTTTATCGGGTTACTTTCAAAGTGAAAAATATTTTAATAATGTTAAATCCGTAATTAAAGACCTTTTTTATTTCGATGAACAAATAAAAAATAACGTTAATAAATTATTAAACTCAATTAATGAAGAAAAATGTGCGATTCATATTAGAAGAGGTGATTATGTAAATAAACCTGATTTTCATTTAGTTTGTGATAATACGTACTATCAAAAAGCTATCGATTTTATTGGTTCAGACAAACATTTCATTGTGGTATCGGATGATATAGAATGGTGTAAAGACAATATAAAGTCAGATAATATAACTTTTACTCCATTTAAAGACGAAATAAGTGATTTATATTTAATGACACAATGCGAACATAAAATAATGTCTAATAGTTCTTTTAGTTGGTGGGGAGTGTGGTTATCAAAAAAAAGTGGGGTTGTGGTTTCCCCAAATAAGTGGTTTAATTATAATGGGCCGCAAGATTTTAACGATATATATTTAGATTCTTGGGTTAAAATATAAACGATTTATTTTTATTAAAAAATTAATATATTTTAATAAAATATAATACATGTCAACAAAACAAAAAGGTAATGAAAAGCCCTTTAATAATGTTAAGGAGTTAGTTAATTCTATAGTAAATCGTAAAACAAGGAAAAAGTTTTTATCGGATAATCAGAAAACTTACTACCAAACATTATTAGATAACGAAATAACGATATGTTCAGGTCCTGCGGGAGTAGGTAAATCTTTTATCGCTATGAGAGCAGCTATAGATTTACTATTAGATAAGGATAATGCATATGAAAAAATTATTATTGTTAGACCGGCGGTGGAGGCTGAAGAAAAATTAGGTTCTTTACCTGGTAATTTAGAAGAAAAATTAGACCCTTATATTTTTCCGTCTTACTACCTACTAAATAAAATCATAGGTAAAGAAGCTAGAGAAAAATTAAAACAGAATGAAGTTATTGAAGTTTTTGCGTTAGCATATATGAGAGGAATGAATATTGATAACTCTATATTAATTTTTGAGGAGGCTCAAAACGCGACTCCATCTCAGATGAAACTACTATTAACTAGAATAGGTTTTAATTCTAAATTTTTAATATCAGGTGATGTGGAGCAAACAGACCGTTATAGAGATAAAACACAATCAGGGTTATATGACGCTTTAAAAAGATTTAGAAATATTGATGATATCGGAGTTTTTGAGTTTGATAACAAGGATATCATAAGGAATCCTTTAATAAGTAAGATTTTAGACAATTACGAGTAAAATGAAAATCGCAATAGATTTAAATGGTGTAATTAGAGATGTTTTTGGTAAATCAGCTCAGGTTTACGAAAAATTTTATTTAGATGAATTATCTGAATCACCAACCTCTCAGTATAATGAAGAAACCGAAGAATGGGTTAAAGAAGATAATGATAAAAATTCTTTTGATTACGAATTAAACTTACCAGTTACGTCATTAAATTTAATTGACCACTTTAAGTTTGATAATGATGAGGATTTATATGATTTTTTCTATGTTGATTTTCCTATGGAAATATTTGGTCACAGTCCGTCGATACAGAATAATACATTTAATATTTTAAATGATATATATGTGAATTTTAGAGATTTTAATGAAATCACTATAATTTCAGATGAAATAGGTAAGTCCAAACCGGCAACTTTATTTTTCCTATCTAAATACGGATGTTTAATCGAAAACATTAAGTTTTATTCAAAAGTGACTTTATCAGATACTTTCGATTCATTTGATGTTATTATTACGTCAAATCCCGATTTATTATCATTAAAAAATGATAATAAAACTATAATAAAAGTAATAACTACATATAATTCTGAATTTGACGGGGATTACAACATCTCTAATATTGAAGAGTTATCTGAAGTATTAACAAAAATTAATATATAATAATATGTTGGAAATTTTAGGAGAAATGTATTACATAGATTTAAATGAATTAAGTGATACTATTGATATGTCCATCCCTACAATAAGTGGTGAAACTGAACAAACTATAAACTTAGTTTCATTTGAAGTTTTAAAGATGATGCTTGAGGTTATAATGACTGAACGTGAGGAAGTTGACGAAAATTTAGGCATCCACTCGGTTAAAAATTTAAGTATTCCCTTTAAAATTGCATTTAATACATTATTAAAACATCAAATACTAAAACATTTATAAAAATGAATGAAGAAACGTTACTAAAAGTAGAAAAGTCTATCGAGAACTTACGTGATAAGTCCTCTAGAATTTATTTTATGGTTCAGGATACTAAAGGTAATCCTAAGGCCGGTGTTAGGATGTCATATCAAATGGCTCAAACATTAAAAGAAGAAGGTTATAATACCTTTATTATGCATGAAAAAAATGATTACACCGGTGTATCATCATGGATGGGTGAAAAATATATGGAAATCACACACTCATCAATAGAAAATCAAAATTTACAGATATCACCTGAAGATTTTATAATAATACCTGAAGTATATGGTCATGTTATGGAACAGGTGTCAAAAATGACATGTGCTAAAATTGTCTTATGTCAAGCTTATGACCATATGTTAGAGACATTACAGGCTGGAACATCTTGGTCCCAATACGGATTTTTAAAATGTATCACAACAAGTGAAACTCAAAAAAAATACATTTCAGAAATAATGAAAAATATATCTTTCGATATAATTAAACCACTTATTACTGAAGAATTTACCCCTAAAACATTACCATCTAAACCAATCGTTTCTATCCACACAAGAGACCAGAGGGACACTATGAAAATAATAAAAACTTTTTATTTAAAATACCCTCAATATAGATGGATTACTTTTAGAGATATGAGAAGTTTAGATACTAAAGAATTCGCCGAATATTTAAAAGACGCGTTTGTATCAGTATGGGTTGACGATATTTCAGGTTTCGGTACATACCCTATTGAATCAATGGCAAGCAATACTCCTGTAATTGGAAAAGTCCCAAATATGAAACCGGAATGGTTAAACGATAATAATGGTATATGGACATATGAGTTAAATAACATTCATGATATACTTGCTGAATATATACAGAATTGGTTAGAAGATAATGTTAATATTGAATTGTACGATAATGGAATTGAAACTTCTAATGAATACAAAAATCAGGATTCCTTTAAATCTTCAGTTATTGAATTATTTGAGGGTTACTTTAACTCTCGTAGAGAAATTTTTGAGGTTCAATTAGAAAAAATAAAAGTAGAAGAAGAAAATTAATTAAAATGGAAAAATTAAATATATCAGTGGTTTTACCTGTAGAATCTTCTAAACATAAAAATTTTACAGACCTATTTAAATCTTGTATTGTTTCAGTACAACAACAAATTAAAGAATCTGTAAGAGGTGAAAATGTTATAGATGATATTGAGTTGGTTATAATCCATTCAGGAGAAGAGAGTTTAGTAGAATTAATTAATAATTCAGACTTTAGTGGGTTAACTACTAATATCATTCATAATGAAGGAGATACGGACTTTAGTACTCAAGTTAATTTAGGTATTGAAAAGTCGTCTCACGACTGGGTAACAATATTAGAATTTGATGATGAGGTATCGAGCATATGGTTTAGGAACGTTTATAAATATATTAACGCATACCCACACATAAAAGGGTTTTTACCTATCGTTGTTGATACTGACGAAAATGACACGTTTGCAGGATTTACTAATGAAGCTACATTCGCGGCTAACATGAATAGTGAAATTGGAATACTAACCAACGAAGTACTACTAAACTATCAGAATTTCCAAACGAGTGGTATGGTTTTTAAAAAATCAATATTTGATGACTTTGGTGGTTTTAAGAAATCCTTTAAGTTAACCTTTGTATATGAACTATTATTAAGGTTGACTTATAACTCTGTAGAAATAATGACTATACCTAGAATTGGGTATAAACACTCCAATATGAGGGAGGGGTCAATTTTTTGGAACTATAAAAATGGAGAATATCCATTAACTCAAGAAGAAGTTTCTTTTTGGATTGAATCAGCAAAAAAAGAACATTTCTTTAAAGATGATAGAGATATAAAATATGAAGTGATTGATATTTAATGTTATTAAATGAAACGGGAAATACTGTAAATCCTGAAACTAAAGGTAAGAGGGGAAGAAAGGCTAAATCTCAAAACTATTTTGATGTGAGAGAGGAGAAGGCTGTTAGGATGTTCCTGACCGCCTCTACATGGGAGGAAAAAAACACCATATACAATGAGTTTTTAAGGGGACCTTTAGATAAAATGATAGAATCTATTATTAGAAGATATAAACTATATCGTAAAAATATGGAGTTTAGAGATATTCATAATGATACCCATTCATTTTTAATGACTAAAGTTGATAAATTTAAACCTGATAAAAATAAAAAGGCGTACTCTTATTTTGGTACTATATGTAAAAACTATTTAATGGGTCAAATAATAAAAGACCAAAAAGAACAAAATAGAAAAATATCATATGAGGATATCACGACTAAATTAGAAAGTAGACCTGACATGGTATATTATTTAGAGTATGAAAAATTACTACCAGAAAAGGTAATAAAAGAGTTTATAAAAGAACTAAATAAGTTTATTGATAATACTGATTTAAATAATAATGAATTAAAATTAGGATACGCATTAATTGAGTTATTTGAAAATTATGAGGATATATTTATTGGTACGGATAATAATAAATTTAATAAAAATATCATATTATTATCATTGAGAGAAATGACTAATTTAACCACTAAAGAAATAAGGACTTCTATGAAAAAGTTTAAAAATCTATACTTTGATTTGACCGTTAAATTAAATAACCTATAAAATACAAATTCAATAATATTTATATTATTATGGGTAGACCAAAAAAGAAAGAAATAATTTTAAGTAAAGACTCCGTTTTAGGGTTAATGCAAGAAATTTATAACGAACTTGTCGAGCAAAGAGCAACTGCGGTACGTATACAAAATAAAATGTTAAACCTATTAAAAGGTGCAGAAGACATGGCGGTTATAGGTCCTGTTATTAAAGAACAACAAAAAATTATAAACGATACCATAGAAAAAAAATTATCATTATCTAAACTACAATCATCAATATGGGAAAAATCAACAAATAATAGTGAGGATAATTTTAACTTAGCGGAAATGGACGACGATGTATTACAGGCGCTAATTAATAAAGATACTGACGATAATAATAAAGATGGTTATAAAATGAGTTAATTATGGCTACAGACGTTAAAAAAGGACTTAATGATGCTTCATCTCAAATAATCTCTTATGGTACCACCATTAGTGTGCAGGAAACGGAAAAAAAATTAAAGAAACTATCTAATGGTAATAATTTTGAACTATCTAAAAGTGAATCAGTAAAACAACTTAACGCAATAGGTGATGTTAAACAGAGAGCACAAACAGAGATAAAAAACCAATTTGAGGAGTTAATAGATTTGTTTAAACTGTCTATGCCATCCAAACCTGGTATAAACTCTAAAAGTATTGATTTTCTTTTAAAGCAAATTCTTTTAGCTAGCCAAAACACTAAGAGTAGAATCTCAGAAGTATTGGTCGAGGAAAGTATGAAGGTTGCGGGATGTTCTCAAGAACAGACGTTTGAGGGTAATGACGATAATGACGGACCTAATAAGTTATATGTTAGAGTAAACCAAATAGATTTATTTAAACTCTTAAAAAAAGACCCTGAAGAAGGATTTAATAGTATTTTATATGAGTCCACTAATCCCGTAAATGGGTCTCAACCATATTCCATGGATAAGGAGTTATATAATCGACTTCAAAACGAAGGGTTTTCTTTTAATGACGAATATGGTAGTGATTATATAGGTTCAGCTAACAGTCCCATTATGAATATCACATATGTTACCTCATACGTTAAAAATGGTACAACATATTATGGAAATTTTTATGAAATAACTTTAAGGAATAGACCAAATTTAAATCGAGTTTCAGATTTTTTAAAGGATTATTATAATTCTATTGATTTTTTGAACTTTGATGGTCTTTCGGTTAAAATTATGAACTCTCTAACTAACTTTATAGATATATCTGGAAATTTATCCATTAATGAAAAGGAGGAGCAATCTAAGTTTGAAAAGATAGTGCAGAGAATACTTGGGTTGTGTTTTGATAATAATAAAGAAATTGACGTATCAGGAAATGCTAAGAATTCTGCTTTAGATACTATTAATGAATCTTTCTTTGAGATGTCACCTATAGATTTACGTAACATCGAAAATAACGTGAATAATATGGTAAATGGTGTTACTGAGTTTGAGGATTGTAATAATGTTAAAGTTCCTGTAAACGTACAGTCTATATCAAAATCTATAGGTAATATGTCATTTTTACCTGATAATGAAAAAATTGATTATTTTATTCAAGAAGCCGATAATATGTCTAAGGACGAAAACTGGAAATTACTTCTACCTGACAGTCTTAATATAAATGTATCAATAAAAAGTGGAATATTAAAAGTAATCCCACAAGCAGTTGTCCTTACTATTTTATCACCAAAAGTTTTATTAGGTTTAATGGTTATATTAAAATCTTTAGGTAGTACTATAATTGATGAAATTGAAGGTTTTGATACATTTATGAGAAATATGAAAAGCTTTTTAATTAATTTAGTTAGTCGGATTGGCGCTATTTTTATTGAAGAACTTTTTATGTTATTAAAAGCTAATCTAAGAGCGTTAGTTGAAACATTATTAATTGAGGTAGTAAAGGAGTCTAAAAACGCCTCTCTAAGTATTGTAACTTCTATTATTTATGCGTTAATACAAGTTGCGTCAGGTATTGTGGATTGGCGACAATGTAAGAGTGTAGTAGATGAAATATTAAATTTATTAAAGTTAATACCTCAACCTATTCCCGGAATACCTAACTTTGCACTTTCGTCTGCAAGATTACTACCAGGTTACTCACCAACCAGAGCTATGGCATTAATAAATGAAAATTTACAAAAACTAGGTCTACCTACCGGTGATATGCCTGACGGGTCACCTAATTTAATGTTACCATCTATGTTTCAACAATTAAAAGGTAGTAATCAAGAAAATCTTAACAACAGTAAAACTGAAATTTATGTACCCGCAACTGCAGTTGCGGCATTTGCTGGAGGGGTAACCTTTCCGGTTAAAGCCTTTGGAAAATCTTATTAAATATGGATGATAAATTAAAAAATGTTATTATAAACTATAAGTCTTTACCTAATAAAGAGTTAGAATTTGGTTTAGGTTTAATAAGTGAAGATTTTGAGGACACTAAAAAACTATTAGTTAAACTTACTCACCATTTAGATTCTTTAGAAAAAAGTTATAATAATATATTAGAAGAATATAAAACACGAAATAAGTAATGGGTCTTGAAGGTAAAAGCAATAATAGAGATATATTAAATTCACAATTAATATATAAAGGTCAGTGTATAAACAATGACGACCCGATGAGACTTGGTCGGATTAGAGCTTTATTAAAGACTGAAAATCAATCTGACAGAGAAATTGCTAATGAAAATTTTGGTAAACAAACTTATAAAGATTGGGGTGAAAAGGACCCCTTTGTTTTCAAACCTCTACTACCTTTTTTCATTAATACCCCACCTAAAATAGATGAGTATGTACACCTTTTTTATAATAATATAACTAGAAAAGGTAGTAAAGATAAATACTATATCGGAGGGGTGTACAGCTCCCCAACCACATCAAATGTTGAGGTTTACGACTCGGCAATTACTAATTTAGAAGAGGGTTCAAGAAATAAGCCGTTTCCAAATTTATTAAATGAAGAGGGGGAGTATTTTATTAAAGACTCTAAAGGTATATACGCCGACCCTAATGATATAACACTATACGGTAGGGGTAGTTGTGATATAGTAATACAAGATAACACAGTACTTTTAAGGGCGGGTAAAAATAAAAATTTTCAAGTAGGTCAGACTCCGAGAAAAAATGAAAAACGTTCTTTTTTACAATTAAGTAAATTTGACAGTAGGACAGTTTATGGTCAACCAGAAAAGAAATATATATTTGGTTCACAACATAAAGATTTAAAATGTTTAATAGAATACGATATTATTAACCCTGAAAATCAAGCGAATAACTTTAGAGGTATCATTTATATCTATAATTTAACACAGCCAATTTCTACTCAGTCAATATCAGTAAATTTACCTATACCTGAAACGTCTAAATCTTTAATGACTACAGTATCTTTTGAATCAAAGACTATTAATCAAGTAAAAACATTAATTAATCAAGTTTTAGAGGGGTTTATTAAGTCAAATATAAATGGTATCGTTACACAACAATCTGAAAATATTACGGTTAGTGGTCCTGAAAGGTTTGATGCAGGTGGTATTTTCCCCTTTTATTTTAGACCACAAAACAGTTTTTATAAACTTTTAAATGGTGTGAATTCATCAACTAACCCACAAGTAATGTTTAATGTAAGTAGTATTATATCACAAGTTTCTATTAAACCTACCGATGGTTTAAGTAGAGGTTATAGTTTGGTATATGACAAAAATAAAACAGATTCGGTACCACTTATACCTACAAGACAAGATATAATACCTAAAAAAGTGGAGCCTTTTAATAAATCTGTTGGTATTTTTGGTGGTGATGAAATTTATTTGTTATCTCATAATTCGCAAAAATCAGGTACTAATGGTAAAATCGACTTGTCCGATACACTATACGGAATAAATGAGAATTTAGTTGCCGATGAAATTGAACCTAAAACATCCTCTATGGTTAGGGGTGAAGAATTATTAGACTTATTAAACTTAATGATTCGATTTTTGGTGGGTCACGTACATGCGTACCCCGGTTTACAACCCGTACCTCAAAGTGTTGACGGTGTTACTGTAGATAACCTTCTTGAGGAGTTATTAAATGCGCAAGATACAATTTTAAATAAGAATATTCGTATAAACTGAATATTTATATAAAAAACTTATCTATGTCACTTCATCGTTCATATTTTAGTAAAAATGATACCATATTATATAATTCATACACTAATACGGGTCGGAATCCTGTTGTAGAGTTATTTTATGGTAATGTAGATAACATTATATCGCCTGTAGGTTTTACTCGTTTTATATTCGATGTGGATATTGACGATTTACAAAAAAAAGTTTCTTCAGGTGAAATATCTACTGGGTGTAGTTATAATCTTACCCATAAATTAAAAATGACTAATACTTCATCTTTTGATGAAGAGTTATTAAACGAAAAATGGTCTAACGGTAGAAGAAGAGCCACATCTTTTGATTTAGTCCTATTTAGAATACCCAAAACATCAGGTTCAAGTGGAGACCCTCAAACATGGGACGAGGGTGTAGGTACTGATTATTATGCAGGTCAAGCAAGAAGCAGTACTAATACAGTTTCAGTACAGAATATAATAGAAACTGATAAATCATACTCAAGCCGACCTGTTAATTGGTTTCAGAGAAATACAATTAACAACTGGTCGGAAGAAGGTTTATATAGTAACACTAATTCAGTATCAAATACCCCAGGATTAAATTATTCAGGATTAACGATTATCGATACTCAACATTTTGAGTTTGGTAATGAAGATATTGAATTTGATATGACTAATGAGATAAATAATATAATAACAGGTTCCACAACAGGAACTACAGGGTGGGGAATCGCATTCGTACCTGATGTTGAAAATATATCGGGTCTTACAGAAAATTACTCCGTTGGGTTTTTCTCTCGTCATACTCAAACTTTTTACGAACCGTTCTTAGAAACTTCATATAGTGATTTAATCCAAGACGATAGAAATACCTTCTACGAAAAAAGAAATAATAGGTTATATTTATACTCATTTAAATACGGCAACCCTCAAAGTTTCGACTCAAATCCAACAGTAGACATCTTAGACTCGACAGGGTCCGTTGTAAGTGGTTTTAATGGACTGACAACGTGTCAAATATCTAAAGGGGTGTACGAGGTTAACGTTAGTGGTTTAACGTCCTCTTCGGTCCCCTGTGTCTTTTATGATACATGGAAAGGTATATCCGTTAATGGGGTAGCATTAAATAATGTAGAAAATCAATTTGTTTTACATTCATTATCTGATTTATATCAAATAGGGATGGAAGATAATGAACCTAAGATATATGGATTTGATTTTTACGGGATTAAACAAGATGAAAAAATACTAAACACAGATATTAGAAAAGTTAATGTAGTGTTGAAAAAGGCATATACCACAAAAGAGGTATTAACACACGTTGACGCTTACTATAGAATATACGTAAGAGAAGGGATGACCGAGGTACAAGTTCAAGATTGGACCTCTATTAATAGAACATCTAGCGGATATTATTTCATATTCGATACCAAAGATAAGATACCTAATGAATATTTCATAGACATAAAAGTTATTACTGACAGAGAGGTTAATACCTATAAACGAGAATTACAATTTCAAATAGTTAACAAAAAATGAAAATTATTAAATTAACAGAAGGAGATTTAGTTGAAATGATACAACAAGTTATTTCCGAAAAAAAGAAAAAATCTAAAAAGAAGAAGTCTAAAAAGAAAGATACGACTTTATGCTCTCGCGGTATTAACGCAGCAAAATCCAAGTATGAGGTTTACCCCTCAGCATATGCTAATGGCTATGCCGTACAAGTATGTAAAGGAACTATGCCTGGATTAGACGGTAAGAAAAAATGTTCAGGAAATTATTGTTAGTGTATAAATAAAACTTATATTTGTAAAAACATTTTGAAAATGAATCGTGTTAACTACAGAACTTATCAACTATTAAAAGAAGACAAATTAATCTTAGAAACTGAAGCGGCCACCTTTGATAGGGCTGTTGATTACTTTTGTGATATACATCCTAACGCATACATGGATAAGTCTTATACTTTTAAAGTCGCCCCCATTAAGTACGGGTATTAATATTCCTCTATAAGGATTTTAAGGTCCATACTCCCCTTAATAACTCTGTGGAAGGTCTCCTTAGGTATTTCAAATTTAACACCCTTTTTAAGGGGTGTAGGTAACTCGTTGTCCATTTGAAAGTACCAGTCCGTATCCTCTAATACTTCCACTATCCGATTTTCTTTATCTCTATGCCAAACGAGCTCTTTCTCAGAGACATCTGAAGAAAAAACTCGTTTGAATTTATTATCTGTAACGTTTTCTTGGGTGTATACCATTACCAAAATCTACCTGATACATTCTTACCAAAATCTTTATGGGCTCTACACGCCCAATATCCGGCCTTTGTTTTATCTTTTTTCTTTTCACATCTGTGTCTAGCGGCAAATGATTTTCTCGCTGCAGGGTCATTCCATTTAGCTGTCATTACAGGAGAACCATAACTTACCTTTTTTACGTTACCTGATTTAGGATTTCTTACGTAAACATACCATTTTTTTGAACCTCCAGACTTAGGTTTATTTAAACTTACTTTCTTACCTTTATATTCAGCTTCATTTAAATTTACATATTCAAAAGGGAAATCTAAAGCTACGGTATCCCCATTAATTAATTTAACAAAAGTACCAACCTCAGACTCTAAAATCTCAGTGTCAAAATCATTAAAACGATATCCATTACCATGTAATTGCCTAGCCTCATTTACAATCTCAAAATACTTTTCACTACCATGTCTAAAAATATTATCGGTTATTGATAAGTTATTATCGATGTGATATTTCATTTCTTCTGAAATAATATTTTTTTCTATTATTTTTTTATTAATAGATTCTTTTATTATTTTTTTAAGATACATAGATTCGTTTTTTGATTTTTTATTTTTATGATTTTTAATTTTAATTCTTGTTGGTTTTTGTCCTTTACCTGATTGTGGGTCTTTCTTTTCTTTTTCTCTTTTTCTTCTGCAAGCCGAGTCTTTTGCAGATTGTGACATTTTACCTGCGACACCCGCAGCTCTACATACGGGATATCCCCCTTTATCAGAATCTTTTCTACCGCAAGATGGGTGACCACCCCCCTTCTTTTTTTTGCAGATGTTAACCCATGGTCCCTTTGGTTGTTTGGACCCCTTCTTTTTTTTCTTTTTTCCGAACCATACGGCCAAGTCTTCAGATAAAATATATGTATCCATATTTACTTTATTAAGTTTTTTAATAAATATTAGTAAAAAAGGAATTAGTATGGAAAATGAAAATCAAAATGTAAATACTCTATTTAACGCTATTAATTACAGAGAACCTCACGAGTTAAATAAATTTATAGACGAAATGAATTTAGACCAAGCATTATTTTGTTTAGTACATGCCGCTAGATACGCACATAATAAAGGTATATACGGTATAGAGGAGTCTGAAGTAGTATCAAAAGCAATTAGAGCGTTAACTACTCCACAACCTTTATCAGAGGACGAAAAAAATGACGAAGAACCAACTGTCGAGTAAAATCATAGAACTGCAATCAGAGATTACAACTGCAATTTTAAAAGGTCATAAATCTAATGATGATGATATTTTTAATTCACATAGAATAGAGTTAATGATATTACGTTGTATGTTATATGGTGAAGATTCTAAAATTTGTAAAACAGAAAAGTCTAATTGTAGAAGTTGTAAAAAATAAAAAAGGGAACCTAATTGGTTCCCTTTTTCTTTTTACTATTAAGATATATATTATCTTAATTCTTTTAAGTCAAATGTTCTAACACCATCAACTGTAATCTTACCGTAGAAACGGTTGTTCACCATCTTCTTAGCGTATCTAGTCATGATACCCTTAATTGGTGTAAAGTTGAATGGGTTATACATTGTAGGTGTTAACTGAAGCGGTACATACGGTGCATATACATATCCAGTATCAAGTAATGATGAACCTTTGTGTCCCAACAATACTGTGTTTGGTGGGAAGTAAGGGTCACGGTAAACTTGATATCTACCTGACAATGTTCCAACTCTTTCAATACCCATGTTATACTGGTCCTGGTCAGGAGCCGCGTTTGAAACGTGGAAGTACTCAAGGTCGTCAAAAATAGCAGAAATTTCAGAAGAAACAACAACCCAATTTGCACCACCTCTTAAAGTTGACTTATGGATTTGAGCTGAAATCTGATTGATTGCTGTAATCAATGTTTGATTCCAATCCTTTTGGTTATAGTTTACAGAACCGTTAGAAATTCTTCTCCAACCGTTGTAATCCCATCTTAAGCTCCACGCCGCACCTTTTCTTAAGTCTCTTAAGATTTCACGGTCAATCTCAGCTGCAACTTGCTCTGACAACAGTGCTGTCAATTCAGCTTCAGCATCAATATTATGGAATGCAGATACGTCTTGTGCGAGTTCTGGTGACCATTGTGCTCTTAACTTTCTTTCTGTAACAGAAACAGTAACAGCGTCAAGGTCGAATGAAACCTCACCAATCTTATCTTCAAACTCAAGACTTTCATAAACTCTGTGATAAGACTCAAAAGTATCTCCTGATGCGATAGTAGTTCCGGTATAACCATCGATTGAACAGTTTGGACATCCTACAACAGGTGTTGAGAAGTCTAACTCTAAATAGATTTTACCTGTGACATCACAGATATCTTCGTATCTTCCACCAGGACCAGGATGAGAACCTGAATAGAAAGTAGTTTTTTGCTCACTACCATACTGTACAATACCTTTACCGTACTTTTGAGTAACTACTCTAAAGTTATAATACACATCGGGTGCAGCACTTTCATAAGTTTCTAATGAAGCTAAGAAATCTTCAGTATCCATTTCATTTCCATCGGGTCCGATTAATTTACCAGCTCCTGATGAACTAAATCCTGATAACATAAAGATTAATGACCTAACGTTACCATCTGCCGCTGGGTTACCAGGGCTACCTGCCGCAGCACCTAAAGCTAATCCCAAAGTAGTACCAACTAATTCACCGTTAGACCATACTGCAGGTACTAAGGTATTAGTTTGAGCACTCCACTGACCTTTTGAATAATCAAATAATCCTGCGGGGTCAGAGTTTGGTGTACTTCCTTCATAAAATCTGTCATAAAGGTTAGTTCCTGAATCGTATCCAGCCGATGGGTCTGACTCGTTATTACCAGGTGCTCCGAATGGTTGTCTGTGTGAACCAGCTCCTTGAGCACCTTCTTGGATTTTTGGTACAAAGTAAAATAACTTACCGATAGGTAAATTCATCGCTTGAACAGAAACGATATCGTTAGCCAATAACTTAGAGAATACTCTTCTGATGATTGGAAAAACAACAGTTTCAAATGAACCTGAACTGTCTGAAGATGATGCTTCGTTTATCAAATGTGACGCTTGGTTTTCATACAATTGCGCCATGTTTTCTTTAATGTGTCCTTTAAGACCGTCGAGGAACCCTAATTTGTCCCACTTATTGATTGTGTCCTCCTTGATAACTTTTAAGTGCTTAAGACCAATGTTACCAACTAGACCTGATTCTAATAATGCTCCCATTTTAATATTTTTTTTTGGAATTTTTATTTTTATTATAATTTACCCATTAAATCTTTCATTCTTAAGAACTGTGGATTTTCATAGGTTTTGCTCTCGATTAAGTTATTCGCAGAACCATTAGATGGTGATTTTTGAACTTTAGATTGTACTGATTCAGTAACAACCGACTGTGCTTTTCCACCTAAGTCTTCTTTGAGTGACTTATAAAGAGACTTTGACTCTTTAATAGTTTCGACACCATCGAAACGTCTTAGTATATTTATTTTTTCTTTCTTTGTCGTAGTGTGTTCAGTGAACAAACGAGTAGCGTAAGCTAAGTTAGAATTGAAAACTGCAACCTCGTTAAGTTTTTCTTTAAAGATGTTAAGTGCCTTACGGTACTCTTCATTCTTTTCTCTTAACTGTGTAATTTCTTTATTAACTGACTCGTTTCTTTGTGCGGGTCTCTTAAGAGATTTAGGAAAGTTAGCAGGTTTTTTATTAGTCATTCTACCGTTAACATTAGAACGAGCTGAACCTTCGTTAGCTTCGTAATCTCTGTGGGACCTAGACTCATCGCCTTTGTTTCCACCATACTTACCTTCGTTAGCTTCGTAATCTCTGTGGGACCTAGACTCATCGCCTTTGTTTCCACCATACTTACCTTCGTTAGCTTCGTAATCTCTGTGGGACCTAGACTCATCGCCTTTGTTTCCACCATACTTACCTTCGTTAGCTTCGTAATCTCTGTGGGACCTAGACTCATCGCCTTTGTTTCCACCATACTTACCTTCGTTAGCTTCGTAATCTCTGTGGGACCTAGACTCATCGCCTTTGTTTCCACCATACTTACCTTCGTAATTTTCCTCTTTGTGATGTTCTTCAGAATCATAGTGTGCGTCTTTTTTCAACTTCTCAATTTGTGAGTAGTCGTCCTCAGCCGAGTCACCATAATAGTTTCCGTCATCTTCTCCGATTTCTAATTCGACATCTTCTTCACCAATCTCAATTTCATACACGACTTCCTCCTCTTCCATTTCTGCAAGAGCTTCTTCTTTATCTTCAGATTCTAAACGAATCTCATATTCTACATCTGCTTCATCATCTTTTAAATTAATACCCTCTTCGTCTTGTGTGACAATGACACCGTCATCTTCACCCATAGCCTTAAAGACCTTTAAAATTTCGTCATCGGAAGCACCTGTTAAATCAAGTGGTAATAGAACTTCTTCTTCATCATCGACTTCTAAATCATCACCAGGTAAATCAGTCATTAACATTTCCTCATCACCTAAGTCTAACTCTTCGTCGTTATCAGAGTCCATTTCAATATCTCCAAGAACTAAATCTTCAAGACCTTCAATATCATCCTCTCCATCATCATCCACATCAATGTCTAAATCAAGAACTTCTTCTTGTTCTGACATTTCTGTTTCAGAATTTTTAACCTCTTCTTCTTCGAGAGATTCTTTTACTAATTCACTGATTTCTTCCTTCATAGTAGAAGCAAGTATTCCTTTTGCATTTTCTGTAATGGCTTCTTGTAGATTTTCCATCTGCAATAAAGCTTCCTCAACTAGTGTTTTTTTGTCTGCCATTTTATTTTTTTTGCAAAAAAGTTTATTATAGTTTACATATAAATATGCCAATTACTAAAAAAGTGTAATTTTAATAACTAATAGCAAAAAAAAATCGGGATTTTAGTCCCGATTTTAATTTTTAAAATATTATGTTAAAGTATATTATTCGTATACCTCATCAATTTTACTCTCTACACACGCTGTAATTCTCCAGTCATAAACAAAATCTTTAAAATGTTTAGTGACCTTAGCCTCAACATCAGTTACATTATAACCTTTAACTAATTTTTCTTCTCTGATTTTTTTTACCTTACCTGAATTTTCATCAGGAAGGTCATACTGTACTTTAGCAACAAAATATTTTTCGTCCATTTTTATTTTTTTAATAATGTTTAATAACCTAAATAATCGGATAACTTTTTCATTAAGTCAACACTTTTACCTAAACTACCATCTATATTCTGTTCAGTAGCTCTATTCTGTGTCTCCTCTTCAATATTTTCTTCATACTTACCTTTATCGTCTTTATTTAAAAATAAATAAGCTCCGGGTGTTGAAGGTGACGAGACCAAATCAAAACATATTAATTCAAAATCCTCTTGAACTTCATTTCTTTCTCCTTTCTTTACTAGTGAACCTACTCCACGAGAAGATACTCCCATAGTAACCCCTTGTCTCATTAAGTTGGCCGCTTGGTCTCCGGGACAAGATACGACACCTCTTTCATGAAATCCTGGTGAGGTTAGTAATTTAATCTTACCCATAAGAGTGTTACCTTCCCACCACACATCTGTTATAAGATGAGAAACACGGTCTAAATCAATTAAAGACGATTCAGGGTGATTAAGTTCAGATATTGATAATCCCTTTTCAATTGCCTTTTTATAATTATCGGCTTCACGTCTTAATATTTTTTCAGGATATACTCTACCATTTCTATTTGGTGTATCAAATTTCTGTAAAGTCGCATAAAACTCAAAGGGTTTAGAGTGTTCTAGTTGTCCGTAAGATTCTTTAATTACTTTAGAGTTCCTACCATCCTTAGGGTTTATTGACCCAGCATCCCACTCAACTAAAATACCTTTACCTGTATCGTTTGGTCCTAATATTTTCATACTTTTTTTATTATAAATATGTTAGACCAACTCTTTTGTCGATTTACTCTTATGTACTTTGAAATAATTTATCCCTTTTATGTTGTCTTTGTATACCGCTCTAAGTATATCTTTTATTTTTTCCCTCAAGATTAAGGATTTAAAATCTGTAGACTCTTTAACAAATAAGGTTATTTCTAAGTTCATAAAACTTCTTTTACCTTTTTGAATTCCACTACTTCTTAAGTCTAAATCCACTATATTAAATTTCTCAAATACTAAAGGGTCACAAATCTCATGTAATGTCTGTTTTATAGTTTTTTCTAAATAACTTGTCGCTCTATCCCAGTTATCAAATTCTTTTATGGGTTCTACCCATGTCTGTAATACAATATACAGTGATTTTAAATTTTTTGCATCTACCGTCCCATAATAACATTTTATATCGCTAAATAATTTTAGCTGTGATGTTTTTCCTTTTTTCATATTTTAGCATAACTTTAAAAGTTTATTTATTTAAATAAAATATAGTTTAATAATGGTAATATGTCAAAAACATATATTTATATTACATAAAACCGTATAATGTTAATAATAGAGGTAAAAAATAAGAATATTGAATCAGCTTTGAAGAACTATAAATATAAAGTTTATAGAACTAAGCAGATGCAGAAAATCAATGAAAATAAAGAGTATACGAAACCTTCGGTTGAAAGAAGGGAGGAGCGCAAAAAAGCTATCTACGTAAATAAAAAAAGAAACGACCTTTAACTGTTAGAGTACCACTGGTCGAAAATATCCAAATTCTTTCTTATCTCAGCGTCACTAACAGTAGTATTGGACCATTTAAGATATTTTCTGTCTGACATTATTCTTCGACCCCTCTACTCCTTGAAAATTTTTCAAGTGTGGTGAATCCTAGTCCGGCTCCAACAATATACATCATACCATCCCAAACATATTTTTGTAGAGGTATTTCCATAAAGATGTTGGATATAAATGCAACACACATCATGAAAAATGCTATTATAGTAACAAATCTTTTTGATGATTTTTGACCATCGACGTCACCTAATAATGATGTGAAAAATTTTCTCATGAAATAAGTCCACTTTCTAATTGTCTTAATTTATATAAAGACGTTAAACTATTTTCCGACTCATTAATTTTATTAATAGTCTTTTGTAATTTTTCTTTTAATTCGGTATCGGTAGATTCGTTTAGATTATTGTTTAACTTTTCTATTACTGAGTCTTTTGTGTTGGATATTTCCTCTTTTAATGATTTACCGTCTAAAGAAATAAAATACTTTAACTCATTCTTATCCGACTCATTTAATGTGACATACTCATCATTAAATGTTTTAGTTGCAACTTTTAACATAGTTGATAGAGGTAGATTAACTGATGTACTTTCTTTAACTACTATTGTTTTTAATAAATTGTTTTTAATCTTTAATTTAGACTCTAAAAGAGACTCTAAGTTCTTCACAACGTTTTTAGTGTAGATTTGATAATCAATATCGGCATATCTATTATCCACATTTTCTTTTAGTAACCCGTCAATCCATTCACCTAAAGAGTTAATTTTAGTTTGATTATTATTAATTAAATCTCTTAATTGTTCAAATGATTCTGATATGTAATCATCAACTATACTTTCATTTAATCCCTTTTGTGACGATAACTCATCGTATATATAATAAGCCTCAGAAATAGATTTATCACCTATAACGTAATGTTTAAATTCTTTTAAACCTTTTTTAAAAATATCTTTTTTGTAATTTTTTTCAAAAAAAGTTTCGATTTTAGTTTTTATTACTCCAAATGAATTCATGGTATTTTATTTTATAAATATCAATCATTTAGTAATTCGTTCAATTTATCTTCAATTTCACCTAACGACTGTCTTCCTTTAGATAAGTCTAATATAGTTTTTCCATTAATAAAATCATCTTCTAATAATATATCTAAATCTTTATTACTAATAAATCTTTCAGGTGTTAAATCTCCCCCACCTTCGTCACCACCTGCGTCACCACCTGCGTCACCACCTAAATCACCACCTAAATCACCACCTAAATCACCACCTAAATCACCTCCTAAATCACCTCCTAAATCACCTCCTAAATCACCAGTCGACATTCCTCCCATATCACCTACTTCGGAGTCTGTTGTTTCGTCACCCATAGCATCACCACCTTCACCAGGTTTATTACCGTATAACTTATCTATATTAGCAAATATACCCGTTTTACTTATTACTTCAGATGTCTTTTCTAATTCAGCGGCAACTGCTTTTTCCATTCTTTGTTGTTGAATATCCAACTTAATTTCATCATCACTAAATCCGAGAATGTGTTTCTTAGCCCAAGATGATGAAACAGGTAGAATACCATTACCTGGGTCACTAACAGCATCCCTATAAAGTTGTATTTTCTGTGTCCATTGTTCCATTTTTAATAATTCTGCTTGTGCAGATGGATTAGTTAACCCTAAAGTAAAGTTACCTAATTCGTCTTCAAAACCTAAAAGGTATAAATGAACTATAGCTATTTTATTAAGTTCTTGAACCATAGATTTTTGTATTCTATTTATAGTTCTAGCGAACCTAATATCTTGTAAAGATAGACTTTTACCGTCTCCAACAACCTCTTCAAAACCTAAGAAAGCTTTAGGTACCCTCAAAGAAGTTAATAACTTTTTTTGTATGTACTCAATATCCGCAATTTCAGATAGGTTCTGAGCCCCTGGTAATGTATCTATAGGGTTAGGAGCATTAGGGTCCCTAACAGGAATAAAGTAATCTTGGTCAACAGCCATTTGATTATATCTTAAGTCCACATTTCCATTGTTGGAGTCAACTACTTGGTCTCTTTTGAACTTATTAGCGACTCGTTGTACATAAGGTTCAACATCCTTATCATCCATGTTACCTACAAATATTTTAAATACCCTTCTTTCTGGTGCTCTAGAAGTCCTATAGATTAACATAGCATCTTCTGATAAGATTAATTGTTTCCATATACGTCTACCTTTTTCTAACATAGATGTACCGTATGGTAGTTTTCTATCATCACCTAATAATCTAAAGTGAGCGACTTCCCAAGTATTGAAAGTTATATCTTTATTCTGCCACAAAAATTTTAATGAATCATTTTCACTTTCCGTTGAGTTTCTTTCAGGTTTAATTTTCATACCTCTCTCCTGTCTAGTAATCTCAATATTAGGTAACTGTTGAGCCCCCATAATACCTTTTTCAGGGTCTAATTTTAAATACACAAAATTATCACCGTACTTACATGTATTACGTGTCCACATAGGTAAGTTAGTATTAATATCTAATCTATTATTAAATAAATCCGCTAAAACTGATTTTATTCTTTTACTTTCAGAGTAAATTTGTAATATATATCCGTCTTCATCGGGTGTAGTAGACTCTTCAGAATAAATGTCTAAAGCTGCTGAAATTTCAGGAGTATACTCCATACTCTCATAGTCGTAAAAAGATGCTAAACGTGTGGGTTCATAATAAACCGCTTGGGTATATAAATTGTTTTCGATTTTTTGCCATTGCTGACCTAAATATAGTGTTTGTTGAGCTTGTAATTTCTCTCTTTCATATTCTTTTTTGTCGGTAGTTTTTAATATTTGTTTTTTATCAAAATTATAAACCGGGGCTTGTTGGTCTAAGGTAGAATCAGGTCCAAATACCTTAGTCAACCTTTGCCATATAGTAAAATTGTTATTATCAGCCATCTTTTTTTAAATAAATATAAACTTTACTTAATTTAATTAAAGGTTATCTACGATTACCTCCAAATAACCAACCGTAATCCTCATAATCTTTTTTAGTGTAACCATCAATTCGTCTATGGTGATTGTATTGATTAGCGGGCATTACAGGTAAACCTGGATTAAACTCTTTAGATGAATTTTTTACCGGAGTTTCATTAACTAACCAACTTTCCATCATAGCCTTTGTTTGGTCGGTCACCTTTTCAAGTTTCGTGAAAGAATTTTCACCTACATATATTGCCATTGCCATGGCCATGATAAGGTCGTCGTGTTGACCCTTAATATGGTCAGGCCTTCCATTTACATAGACAAAAGTATTTAGCTCGTTCATAAGACGTGTCGAACGAACAATAAAGTTATGTCTTAAAGCCTCCTCAAAAGAAGCCACAATTTGAACTCTTTTTGAGTTAAAGTTTAATCCCGGTATTTTCTCTATAGTTGATGGGTTGTACTTCCACTTATCAGCAACATTAGTACCTTCAACATATAAATCTTTATAGTTCATTTCTTGCAATTTTCTTGCGGTAGAAACCCCCATACCTCCAGTGATATCAATAACGACAAAGGCAGAATACATTGTCGCCCACTTAAATGCGACTTCAGCAGCGACATCAGGAGGTATTTTACCTAAATACTCTAAAACTTGTTCTCTCTCATCAAAATCTATAATACAAAAGGTTGTAAAGTCTTCACTATCACCACGAGATACATCAATACCCATAATATATTTGTGACCGACAACAGGTTCTTTCCACTGCCATAACGCACCACCCATAAATTTATTTTCTGGTTCCACAATAAAATTCTCCTTTATTTTTTCCACAGTATCACTAGGTATTACATTATCACCTGAACCCAAGAAATTACACTCTAATTCCTGAGCAATTTTACGTCTATCAAACTTAAGCTTTTTAGCCATACCTTCGAACCACGTAGAGTATGGCTTATATCCCTCAAGAAACTTAGATTTAATCTCTTCAAAATTTCTTTCCATAGGTGATATGTGACCATACTCTATAATAATCTCGTCATCATTGTAATCCTCCCTATTTAACATATAATGAACAATATCATTACATTTAATAAGTTTTAAATCTTTAGCGTACCGAGGGTCACGGTACCAAAACATTTCAGTAATTTTAAAGTCATTCATACCCCTTAAACACTGGTCGTAAATAGAGTAATATATTGGGTCAAATCCATTAGGGGTAGATATTACAATTACTTTACCTCCTGTAGATAGGGACGCCATACACGCAGACCAAAAGTCATTATCGGCTTCAATAAATGCCGCTTCGTCAAACACAAGAATGGTAGGGGTATATCCACGAAGTGCGTCTTTCGATGTTGCAACTGACTTTACTTCACACCCATTAGTTAATTTATAATGTCTTTGAGAGTTCTTTTCAATGGAGAAATCTACCCCAAACCATGAGGGCCATTGGTCCATGAAAGCTCTGATTTTACTTGCCATCTCAACAGATGTATCAAGTTTATTGGCTATGATAAGGATTTTTTCTGGTTTAGTTTTAGAAGCTGTAACTAATTTTTTAGATATCCATGCAGATGTTACAGTAGACACTCCAGCTTGTCTATATTTAAGGGCTATGTTTTCTTCAAAAGTATCATAATCATTTATTAGATATTCTTGGTCGGGAAATAATTTTAAAGGAACATATTTAGACTGAGTATTATCATAAGTCTGTAGATATGTTTTTAACGCATACGAGGTGTCTTTTACACACCTCGCATACTCCAATAATACCTTTTCTTTTGTTAACGCCATATAGACATTTTAAATAACTTTTATGTTAAGGAAATACCTAGGTCACCCAATAGGTCAGAAAGTCCATCATCGCTGTCATCATCATCATCAGTATACTGTGACATTGCGTCTTCATATTCATACCCCTTAAGTTCTTCAATAATTTCATTAACCATTTTTGAAACAATTTGTTTTCCTTCGTCTGAACCTGAAATAATTAAACGAGCTACTTCAAAAAACTCGTCTGTAGATAATGCGGAAAAACGAGAAAATAAATAATTTTGTATTTCTCTCATATCATCTTCATATATTTTATCAGGATACGAAGATTTAAATTTGTCCCAAATAACTGGACCTAATCTTAAATCCCATATTTCATATGGGAGTGTATCTGTTTGACCCATAACCATATCAGCGGCCTTAGGGTCGTCTGGTAACCCTGACGTACCTAATACCTCATAAACCCCTTTAATTAGTTCATGAACTAAAACAGGAAAGAATAGACCTTTAGCCTTAATAGTAGGTGGGTCTGTCGTATCATCAACTTCTTCAGAACCCTGTACTCCCTCACCACTTTCGGCTGCGGACATAATCATTTGGTCTGGCATTATCCAATAAAGTAAATCGTTAATAGACATTAGGACCCCATAAAGATTTAATAGTCTAGGGTTAATATTATTTAATTGTTCCTCAACAAGATGGAACATGTAATGACCTTTTTTTGAGGCTCCCTGTATTAATGAATTAATAAACCTTCTTTTAGATTTCTCTAAATCAAATTTTTCAAAAGCCACCATAAAGTTTTCTAAATCGTCTTCCGCCTCATCTGAACTAACTCCAAATTGTTGCTGAACTTCCTCATCATCAATCTCTTCTGGTTCAGAAATCATATTAGACGTATCTATTTGACCTGGCATTGATTGTAACTCTACGTCATATTGAAATGCATCATCAGGTAGTGATAATTCTTGTTTAACTAAGTCTACTGCTAATTGTTCTAAATAACCCTCATTATTTGATTCTATAGATTTCACTTCCTGTACTGCCTGCATTAACATCATTTGTAATTGCATAAATGCATTTTGTCCTGACACTTCTTCCATACCAGTGTAGTTTTTTACTCTATCAACCACTTCTTTAAATCTCGTAGAAGCTATTAATTCAGCAAAAGAATTATCAAACTCATCGTTCTCTTTACCTGGTAGGGCGGGATTATCAGAAATAGGGGTTTCACCACTAGAGATTTTCCTCTCGATTTCTCTATCCATTCTTTCAGGACCATCGTATTCGATTTGTTCTTTTACGGCCTTTCGTATTTTGTTAGTTAAATCACTCATCTCTAAATTTTATATTTAGGTTATTAAATTTTAAGAACTCAGGCACTCCTTTATCTTCACCCGCTTTAGGTTTTGGACTATGTTTTGGTTTGTAAGGATTACCCCTTTCAGGTTTAACACCTGGTTTAACCGTTGGCTCTGCCGGTTTTATTTCAGTACCCGCTTTAGGTTTTGGACTATGTTTTGGTTTGTACGGTGTACCTCTTTTAGGTTTTACCCCTGGCTTAACAGTAGGCTCTGCGGGTGCAATTTTAGGTTGTTCCGACAAAATATCTTTTTTAGTTAACATTTTACCTTGTGATTTCTTAATCAAAGATACAATACTTTCTTCAAGATGACTAATTTTTTCTTCCTTACTTTCTTTTTTAACGCAATTTGGAACTTTTTTACCAAACATAGTCTTCATACCTTTCTTCTCATAACCTTTCCAACACTTCGTACCTTTACTTGTCTCTTCAAACATACCTAAAGTTGTTAAAGTACCGATAGGTTTTTTCATTTTTTTCTTTGGGCTACCGAATAAATCTTCTATAACTGCATCCTCATCAATATACCCCATTCCGTCACTATTCGGACTAGGATTATTACCTGCCGGACCTTCAGTATTACCAGGACTATTACCGGCGTAAGGATTATATCCACTTTCCTTCTCTACTGAGTTATCTAAATCTTCATCCTCAGATATTTCACTTTCATTCTTCATTGTTAATGCAACGTCTCCTTGGTCGGTTGCGGTTATCTGATTATTCTCACCGCTATTAGCGTCTTTATCAAACTCTTTTCTATCTGTTTCATTATCTAAATCAAAAACTTTTGTTTTTGTATTATAACTTTCAGCCTCTTTAATTAATCTATCATATAGTAAATCAATGTGAGTGTTAGACATTTTCTTAATAGTATCATAAGAAAAACCCTCCTCTAATAATGATACTATTTTTTTTTCTTTATTCTTCATGTGTCATAAAACTTTTTTCATAAGAAAGAACAATATCTCTTTCATATAATTTATCTTCTACGGATTTTACTGTATCTCCGTATCTAAAGACTAATCTTTTATACTTACTATCGACTACAAACTCAGAATCAGATTTTTCCCATCCTAAAGATATAACATCCTCAACTGCGTCATAAACAGAAAAAAAGTCAGAGTTTTGAACTAACTCTAATTCAATATCTGAGTTTCTCAAAACACCAACTTTTTTAATATATTCAACATTAGGTGGTAATGGTTTACCTGAAGCCGGTTCAGAATCCCAATCCTCACCCCATACTTCTTCTACGTCAGAGAATATAAACTCATAGATATTGTCCCCTTTATAATTGGGACCCAATTCGTTGACGTAGATTAACCTCATAGTAATTCTCCATTAGGTGATACTTTCAATTGTTTACCATCTACTTCAAATACCAAGTTGTTCTTGTTTGTTTTACCTAAGAACTTAGAACCCTTGTTTTCCTTCATGATAAACTCTGAGGTTAATTCTTGCTCTAAAGTCTCTGACATTTCTTTAACTTCAGACTTAACTTTAACCTTGTTTACTTTTTCTGTGATAAATCTCATTACGTTCTTATCTTCAGTTTCCTTTTTTTCTTCTTCAGAAATTACGAAATACTTTGATAAAACCTTATCTACTTTAGATTCTGTGAATACTTCATCTACAACTTCTTCGATTCCGTATCCTTCACCTAATTCCTCATCACCTACAGGTTCTTCTTCCACACTCATATCCAAGTCTAAGTCCAACTCATCTTCACCACCGGCTTCAATATCAAGTTCTCCCTCAACACCATAGTCGATTTCTTCATCTTCAAAGTTACTTAAAATATCTTCTAAGTCTTCTTCTGATAAGTTTTCTAAATTCACGGCAGATATAATTGAATTTAAAACGTACTTAATATCTTCAGAAGAAAGTCCTTCTTGAGAATCTAATGTTCTTAACTTTTGACCTAGTTTACCCGTTAATTTTTGGATTAATTTAAATGATATTTCGTCTTCCTCTGATTCAATGTCAGTTTCAGGTACATCCATATCTAAGTCTAATTCTTCTTCACCTTCAGGTGTTTCTAAATCCATGTCTAAATCTAATTCTTCTTCTTCACCTCCTAAACTCCCTAAATCTAAATCACCACCCATATCGCTCATCGAAGCTTCAGGTGATGGTTCTGGTTCAGGTGTTGGAGTCTTAAGTACAAACTTTTTTTGTTCACCTATTAAGTCAACATTTTCACTATGTTCATGAATCCTATTCAATTCGCCAGCCATTAGATTTATTTTTTTCATGGCTTGTGAATAAGAGCGATAATATTTCCTATTCTTCATAGGATTAATATATTCTAATTCACTTTCGTTAATTCCTCTTTTAACTATGTAACCACTTTTTTCGTGTACAATACCGTAAACGTTACCATCTGCGAGTTGTATAGTGTAATCGGATTTATTTTCATTCAAATTTTGAGTGGTCTCGTTATACCGAGCAATTTCTAGGATACGTCTAATTTTACTGTCTCCTTGTAATTTTTCACTTCCTATTGGGTTTAAATCTGCCATTTTTAATTTTTTTTTAAGAGAAAACACCATTACCACCTAACTGTACTAAATTACACTGAATTGATTCTGTTATTGTGTATGCTGATAGTTCGTCGTTATATTCTACAGTATTCATACTAGGATGAACCGTAGGTGTTCCACCAGTATATAAGTTATATGTCGAATCTGCGCTATATGTACATCCCGTGATTGCCATGTTTATATTTTTTTAATAAATATACCGTAAATACATAATTTTCTATTTTATTTAACTATCTGATAAATTTTCTTTGATTGAGAGTGTTTTATCAATCAATTCATTTTTATTATCGAACAGTTTTTGTATATATCCGTTTCTACGTAAAAATTTAAAAACTAAGTTTTCATAAGAGTATTCTCCTCCTTTTTCTAACCCACCACTTCTAAATTTTTTTATTTTGTCTTTAACCGAATCTAATTTTAATAAGGCTGAATCTAAATCGATTTCTTCTTCTACATCTTCTATCGTATTATCAATAATATCCATCCAATTTTGAGATTTAGATTCTATCTTTTTCGTATCTATTATTACTTCTTCCGGTTTTGGTTGTTTCATCCATTCATTATAAAGAACTGAATAAACACCTGTCGACATATGAGGTTCATTCATATCTTGAACATATAACTCAACTTCATATCCTTTAACAGTAATATCATGTTGTGAATTAAAAACCGTTCTCTTTAAGTTAAATAAATCTTTAAATATTTCTTCTTGTTCTCCTGACTCTTTAAAATCATATATTATATGTAAGTCAATATCTGAATAGTCAGACCAGTTAAAATTAGCTAATGAACCTGTCATAGTAATATCTTGAACAAAAATATCAAATCCCAAAAAATCAATAAACTCGTTTGCAATATCTAAAAGACCATCTCTTATTTCAGGTTTCATTTTAGACTCTTCAACATTGTCGTAGTTATCCCATATTTCAGGATTAAGAGTATCCTTAACCAAAAAACTACTAATTATTTTATCCATCTTTATCTATTTTTTTATAATCAAACTTTTTACCTATTTCTTTATTAAAAAAACTTCCTTGTGATTCTGCCATTCTAAACTTAGTAAAGATAGAGTGAGGCACTTCACTATATTCATATTGTATCTCACCTTTAAACGTCACTAAAAGTTTTTGTGTCGACGTATCATACTCCACAATCTTGACTGTTGAAGAGTCAATCTCACAGATTATCTTCTTACCTAATATTCTTTCTGTTTTAATCGACATTACTATTGGATATTAATATATAAGAAATAAAATCGTTGTCTTCTCCCATTGTGAGCCTTTGAACCTTGTTTAAAAATCCACTAACCTTAAAGTCCTCATTACTTATTCTTAAATCTTCCGCCGCCGCTATTTCAGCATTATTCCTTGCCTTTTTCTTTGCAATTTCACGGTCCGTTGAGTCTGCAACACCAAAATATAAAGTTTCACCATTAACGTCTATTTTACCTTCTGATTTATTCGTGTCTCGAACATCCTGAATAATTTCATCAATGGGTTTATTGTTATACTTTTTTACTTCTACTTCTACTTCTTCTTCATCACCGTCAAGTTTATCTTTGATATTATCGACAGTGTTTTTAATCGCCTCTTTACCTTTTTGGAAACCTTTCTTTATACCATCTCTTACACCTCTAAAAATTCCTTGTTCATCAAGCTCAGATTCGTTAATACCCATTAACTCACGATTACGTTTTACTTCATTCAATATATCCTTATTCATGACAATATTTTACTATAAATACTTCTATTAATAAAAAACCCCTCACTTTTGATGAGGGGGTTTTATTAAGAGTTAAGTTTTTTAAGTTTATCCCTATATTTTATCGAAGATTCAAAATCCTGAGATTTTATAGACTCATCTAATTTAGTTTTAATTTCCTCAATCTTTTCTTTATTCGACTCAATTTTTTTGATTTGGTCTCGTATTTTAGCGGCTGTCTCATAATCTTGTATTTCTACCGCATCTGATAATTGGGTTTTTAAAGTAAAAGTTTCATCTGTTTCTACAGTTGTTGGTTCATCCGTATATTGATATAACGTTGTGACTTGATATGTACCATCATCAGAAATAAATGTTTCTTTTTTCCATTTACCGTTTTTATCATCTCCGTGTTCTACATTTTTTTTACCTTTAATATATAAAGGGTTTGATTTATATGACCCAATCCCGTCAAAAAGAGAGTCAAAATCTGAAAATAAGTCATTAAAATTAAAATTTCTACGTAACATTTTGTTTTTTTATTATTAGTTTATTAAATTTACATTTTTATAGTTAATATCGTACCAACATATTAAATTAACTCTAAAACTGACATTATGTCAGGTAAAGTTTAAATGATATGTCACAATGTCAACACTTGATTTAATGGTATAATATATACTATATTTGTATAAAATTATTTAAGATTATGATAGAATCGGTAGACCCAAACGAAAAAGGAGGAGGAAAAAAGAAAAAAGAAGTTAGTAACTCCAGAACTCCTGTTCTAGATAATTTTTCTAGAGATTTAATTAAGTTAGCGTCGGAAGGTAAATTAGACCCTGTTGTAGGTCGAGAAGTAGAAATAACAAGGATTGCACAAATTCTTTCTAGAAGAAAGAAAAACAATCCTATTATTGTTGGTGAACCTGGATGTGGTAAAACTGCGATAGTGGAGGGTTTAGCTATGAGAATTTTTGAGGGAGATTGTCCTCAAAATCTGTGTGATAAAAGAATCGTATCTTTAGATATGACTTCTATAGTCGCGGGAACAAAATATAGGGGTCAGTTTGAAGAAAGAATGAAAGTTATTTTAGATGAACTCCATGATAACCATGATATTGTAGTGTTTATTGATGAGATTCATACTATTATAGGTGCGGGTAATTCCTCAGGTTCATTAGACGCTTCCAATATATTTAAACCGGCACTAGCGAGGGGTGAAATTCAATGTATCGGAGCAACAACTCTTGATGAATACCGTGAAAATATAGAGAAAGACGGGGCTTTGGAGAGACGTTTTCAAAAGGTGATGGTTGATGGGTCTACACCTGAAGAAACTATGGTTATCTTAGAGAACTTAAAGTCTAGATATGAAGACCATCATAAAGTATCGTATAGTTATGAATCATTAGAGGCTTGTGTTTCTTTATCAGGAAGATATGTTAATGATAGAGAATTCCCTGATAAAGCGATTGATGTTATGGATGAGGTTGGGGCTAAGGCACAAATCAATGTTAAATTTCCTGAAATTATAGAGAAACTTAGAGAGGATGCTTTTAATATAAAAGAAAAGAAAATACAAGTCGTAAAAAGTCAGAGATATGAGGAAGCGGCTCAATTAAGAGATGAAGAGAAAAAGATTCTTTCTCGTCTTGAGTTTGAAAAAGAAAAATTCGAAAGTGATAAGGATGAGAAAAGAAAAGAGATTACCGAAGAAATGGTTTATGAGGTAGTTTCTACTATGACTAAAATTCCATTGTCTAAATTAAATGCGGATGACAAAGAATCTTTATTAAAGTTAGAAAGCAATCTTAACAATTCTGTTATTGGACAAGAAGAGGCAGTCAAAACAATATCTAAGTCTATTAGAAGAAATAGGGTCGGTATTAAAGACCCTAATAGACCCATCGGTTCGTTTATCTTTTTAGGTTCTACAGGAATTGGTAAGACTCACTTAGCTAAACAATTAGCTAAAGAAATTTTCGGGGATGAGGAATCTTTGATTAGGGTAGATATGTCAGAATATCAAGAGAAGTACTCAATGAGTAGACTTATAGGTTCTCCTCCAGGGTATGTGGGATATGACCAAGGAGGTCAATTAACTGAAGCAGTTAAAAATAAACCATATTCTGTGGTACTATTTGATGAGATTGAAAAGGCGAATAAAGATATTTTTTCAATTCTACTTCAAATGATGGATGATGGTCATTTAACAGATTCGTTTGGTCGTAAGATTAATTTTAAAAATTGTCTTATTATAATGACCTCAAACTTAGGGGTTAAGAAATTACAAGATTTCGGTACCGGTGTTGGGTTTGACACTAAGACTCGTATGTCAAGTAACGAAGAAATGAAAAAGTCCTTACTACAAAAGGAACTTAAAAATCACTTTACCCCTGAGTTTTTGAATCGTGTAGATGAAGTTGTAGTTTTTAATCCCCTTAAGGAAAACGAGGTGGAAAAAATTGTTGAAATTGAACTATCAAAACTTAATCGTAGATTAGTTAAGTTGGGTTATAAGGTATCCATTGACAATAAGGTTAAAAAGTTTTTGTCTGAGGTTGGGTTTGATGAGAAGTATGGAGCAAGACCTATAAAACGGGCAATTCAAGAAAAAATCGAGGATTTAATTTCAGAAGAAGTATTAAGAGGTAATATCGTAGAAGGTAAACCCTGTAAACTTAAAATGAAAGGTAAAGAAGAGGTTGTACTAATAAAGGGGAGATAATTTCTCCCCTTTTGTTTGGTTTAAAGTAAATAATTTAGTATATTTGTATACAAATCAACCACAAATGAATAACGAACAACTTAATCGTCTCAAAGAAGTACTTTCAATCCCAACTAAAACCTATAAGGAAGATGGAATGGTAGACTATATTATTAATGTTCTTGAGACGATTGACGGTGTAACGTATTACAATGACCCAATGAATAACGTTTACGCCACTAAAGGTACATTACCTGATGGTGAGTTTTATCCGATGTTTGTTGCACATACTGATACGGTTCATGAACTGGTTGAAGACATTGTTGTTGAGGAGGAGAATCTCGAAAAACCACCCACTTTTGGTCGAACGTTTACTGAAGAACTAAACTTATCTCTAAAGGGATACACTCCACAAGGGAATCCAACGGGAATCGGTGGTGACGATAAATGTGGTGTTTTCTTGGCACTCGAACTCCTTCGCACTTTGTCACATGTAAAGGTCGGTCTTTTCGTATCTGAAGAGACCGGATGTCACGGCTCTAAGGAGTGTGATGTTGAGTTCCTCAAGGATGTGGGTTATGCGATTCAATTTGACGCACCTGGAAATCATTTGGTTACCGAAGTTTGTTCGGGAATTCGTTTATTTGAGAGTAATGGTGAGTTCATTAAACGCATTACCCCCATCTTTGAAAACTCTATGGGTGTATCTCCTTACCTTCAGTCACACCCATATACTGATGTCTCACAAATTAAACAAAAAGGTGATTTTTCTTGTATCAACTTTTCTTGTGGTTATTACAACATGCATTCAACATCTGAATTTGTAGTTGTAAAAGATGTTGAAGATGCCCTAAAACTCGCTATTGGTGTTGTAAATGAGCTTGGTTTGAATAAGTTTGGTTACACTTACATCAAACCTACATACGATTACTACGGTCAAGGTAGTTTATTCACTAGTTATGATATTGAGGATGATGATTACGATTATGAATCAGTAGAATGGGAAGAAAGTGATAATCATTACTTCAACATCTCAGATGATTCAATTGAAATTGAAAGTAAAATTAATGGAAATACTGTCACTTTAAATATGAAGGATATGGCAGATTTATATCTACTTATCCGTGAGCGTTTATTGGAAAACGAAGAGATTTAAAACGGGTCAAAAAGTGTGTAGTTGTTCAACAATTTAATTATTGTTGTCAACTTAGCACTACCTTTTTTTATTTCATTATCTTTATTAATTATTTCAAAATTAATTTTAGAGTTTTTTGGGTTAACCCCTGTAAATATTATAGAATCTTCACTTTCTGACGATTTAATTGCGTGAGGAGTATTAAGACCAAATTTATTATTTATATACTTTAATATTCTTCTATACTCATTAACGTCTGACACTACATTATCATCAGATTCGACATCCGATAAAACATTTTCCAACAGATTTGTCATATCACTGTTAAACGAGTCATTAAACACATCCAAATCCTGATATTCATTTACACTATCCATAAAGTATGTGTCTAAGTCAATATTTTGTTGGATTACGTTCTCCAACACTTGCTCTGTAGACAAGTCTTTATTGTAATCTAAATTATCCTCGTAGATATCAATAAGTTTATCAATACTGATTTTATATTGACCAAAACAACCTTCATCGTCAACCTTTGTTAATCCTATTTCATCATAAAGATTACATATTTCATCTTCAATATATTTTATTACACCTTGGTGTATAGACCTGTCCTCGGCTTCGGAATACAAATAACCAAAATCTTCATATAATTTTGGTAATTTATTTTCTATAAATTTCGATACTTTTACGTCCCAATCACCGTCAGGTTTAATTTCACTACCATCAAACGCCTCTAACAACTCAGGTTCTATTATCTCAACAATAGAACGTAATATATCTATATGTTCAGGTGTTAATACATAAAGTGGGTAACCTTCCATCATATCGTCATTAAATCTTGATGTCTCATAAAAAAAATCTCCATTAGGGTTTTCATATGACCATAGATAATAACCTATCGCATCTTCACCGACCTCATCCTCCATAAAGTCCAAATAATTCTTAAGTTCATTACTGAAATTAAAAATTGCGTTCTCACCATCAAACCTATCAAAGAAGTGAGATGTTAATGATTCATACATAGATGTCTTAGGGTTATTTTTTACTTTCTTTAGAGTTTCGTAGTCATCCCCACGTTCCGTCAGTTTATTAATCTCTTCCTTTATTGGTGCAAATCTTTCTAATAAAAAACTAAATTTTTCCCCGTGGTCCTGTTGATTGTATACCTCAGGTGTGCCGTTACCATGAGGTACAAGTAATGCCATTTTACCGTATGTTCTGTCTGAAGATTTTTTATCTATAATGTAATATAGTTTACCTCTTGATGTATATCTGTTAAAATAGTCGTCGTTATCAGTACTGGTGGTACACCATTTAGTACTTGCTCCGTAGTAACATGATGATTTATGTGATAATGGACGTATTATTAAAAATCTATCGTTTTCATAAACTCTATCTACTTCTTTTTTTACTTCTTTTTCAGTCCTTATCTCATCTAAATAATCTTCGTACTTATTAACAAAACGAAATAAATCGTGAATGGTATCAAACGAGGTAATGTCTTTTGGTTTTGACCTTATCTTTTTTTCTGTACTTTCACTACTAAAATTTCCTTCTATATTTAAGATATTAAACATATTATCAACCTTTTCAGGTGATAATCTTTCAACAATATCATGATACTTTTTAATATTGACCCATATAATACTTGCGACTGAAATTGGGTCCCCTCCTCCTACAACTGAAGAAGTGGGTTTATTAATTTCATCTATAAATTTTTTAACACCCCATTCAGAATACTTTTTAGTTAAGCTTGGGTCGTTATTTATAATTATTTCGGCATATTTTATCGCCTCGTCACCTAACGGTTCAAGTTGATTTCGGAACTTATCTATTATACGCTCCTTTTTACCTTCTAATAATAGAGTTATAAACTTCATTAGTCATATGCTGCACATCCTATACCACCACTGTCTTCAAAAAATCCGACACCACCACCGCTCTTAATAAAATTAAAAATCTTACGGTTTCTCCCTCCTGTTGGTTGTGTATCACTTGTTATTTTAATATCCCATTCACCAATTTTATCATCAGTACCAGGTTCACTCTTTTCTGTATCATAATCAAATTTAACAGCCAATTGTATTATACAATATTTATACTGTTCATATTCATTTGGTGAACTGTGTGGTTCTTGCCCATTAAATGTTCTGTCACCCTCTTGTTTAAATGAATTAGGGTCACCACCACCATCAGAAAATTGATTTGGACTTGGTGGATTTGGTCCTGATGAACCGTCACCATTTCTACCATTAGAATTTAAAGTGACATTTACTGTACTTATGTCGGGTACTAAAGAACTTAATTCATTAACTATGTAACTATATACACTTTCAGCTCTCTCTTGAGAAAGTTCTTTAAAATTCATTTGCTGAGCCTCTCCTGTATTTCTGTATCTTGACGCTGATGTCGCAATTACAAATGGGTAGTTTTCACCGTCTACTTTATTCGCCACTGAAACTTTAGCATCTGGAAATTGTTTTAGAAAATCGGTAATATCACCTTTAAATTTTTTAGTCCACTCAACGACGCCTTGACCCACTCTTGTTGAGTTGTTAGGGAATGGTTCACCTTCAGTTTTCTTGTCTATTGAGTGATTAACTTTAACCGCGGGTATTACAGTTTCATCTTTTTCTTCTTTTGATAACTTACCAGGTATTAGACGTATTGATTTAATATTTTTTCTACATTCACCTATATCAGGAGTACTTTCATCTTTCTTTTCAGGGTATTTTTTAGTACACCAATCGATAAAATATTGAATGAACCCTTCTTTATTTTCTTCTGTCATAGGAGGAACATCGGCACCTGATTGTCTTTTGTCTTTTCCTTTTACACCCTTACTACCAGTTTTACAAGCGTTAAGTGATGACTCATTAAAGTCCGGATTTAACGAATCTTCGCCGAGAGGGAATCCGAATTTTACTTGACCTAAACGGTCACCGTTTTGGTCTTCAATATTTCTTAACTCTTTTACAGAGTTACGATATTGGCTTTCATCTTTAAAATATGATTTAGGGATGTAATTGTAACTACTGTATAGATATTGTCCATCAACACCTCTTCTTGTTGTTGTTTTTTCCGGTAACTTTTCAGACTCTAATTCTGAAACAGGGAATCTATATTTGAAATAATATCTTGGTGAACAACTGAAATCATCACCAGCACTTTCCCAATAAATTTTACTCTTTTCATCTAATAATGAGACAAACACTCTTTCTATATTGTCAGTTTGTTCTAAAACTAACTCCAACCCCATAATTTGTCTCATGCGGTTAACTTCATTTATAATATTACGCTTCATTGTAATTTTTCTTTATAAATAGTTTGTATAAAGAAAAACTTTCACTATCTTTATGTTTATGAAGAATCTATTACCCCTCCTTTTTTGTTTGATTTCATTAACGACCACATCTCAAATTACATGGGAAGGTGCTAAATGTTATTATATTGATGATAAGGGTAATGAGGTTGAAGTTTCATGTGAAGGATATATCCCAACACCAGTACCTCAGGTAAATATTGATTCTCTTTGTTGGGAAATGGAAAAACGTTTTGTAAATACATTAAACGAATGGAGAGTAAATCATGGATTGAATGGATTAGAATACGATGATGACATGGAATCTCTACTGACTGTGCCTTGGAATGAAAATCAGGTAAAAACAGGTAAAGTTGGTCATGGTGAAGGGTATAACAGTTTCACAAATCGGATTGATTGGGCGGGTTTTGATACTTGTGGTGAATGTTGTGGGTCTAATCATAGGTCGGATGTTAATAATGTTTCTCAGTTTTTTTTACAGTATCAAAAAAGTCCCCCACACTGGAAAATTTTAACAAATAGTAAGTATAACTATATTTCTGTATCAGTTCTTTATGACCGAGAAACAAATACTTATTATTCTGTAGTAAATGTTCGAAAGTGATTTGATTGTTTAAGATTTATATTTATATTTGTAGTGTTCTTTGAAAATATGGGGGTGTTTTATGGATTTGACCGGTATGGTCAGGTGTAGAGTGCACGTAGTGAGAGGATACCTATCACTTTAATCTACGGTTTCAATTTGTAACAGGCGAAACTTTCGCAAAACTTCAGGCTGTCGGTTTACTCCGCACTGAAGAGGTTTACGCTGCCTAAGGCATCGTTTACCACGGGTCGGTCAGGACGTTAACCTTGGAACAGAAGTCCGTTGTAGTGGTGGAAAAATGACTGAACCCTAAATCGAGTCATACATCTATTGTCAGTGGAGGATGTTAAAATTCAACTGAATATTTCGGATTATTAAGAATTAATAATGAACTAAACGTGTAGGACTCTATATTTGAAATATTTGGGACCTGGGTTCGAGCCCCAGCACCTCCACAAATAAATCCCCTATTGTTTTGGCAGTAGGGGATTTTTGACTTATATTTGTATCACAATCACCACATAAACAATATTAATATGACTCAAGAACAAGTAATCGAAGAAGTGCAGAACTACAACGGAACCAACAATTTTATGAACTCACTCAAAAGAGGTCTTAATAAGTTTAACTCACTGACCGATAATCAAACCGCAGCAGCTATTCGTGTTATCGAGGGTGCTCGTCGTCATGAACAGGCTCAACAGCGTTTGAATATCACTTTGGTTGGTGATACCATCAAGATTGGTCGTAAGATTGCATTGGGTATTAAAGAAGAGTATGGTCTTGAGTTTCACCCCATCCTTATCGATGTAACTGCGGTTACGGGTATGACTGACCGAGCACTTCGGGTCAAAGGCAAGTTGACGAAAGAAAACGGAGGTGTATGTCGTTGTTGCGCTAAAACCCTTACTGATGATGTTTCTAAGTTGACAGGTATCGGTCCTGTGTGTTCTAAGTATGTTGGTGTTGCTCATCCTCGTAGCGCTTACGACACTGTCGCAATCGAGAATTATAAAAAGGATATGTCTCGAAAAATTGATGAGATTGGTGAGTTTGAGTTTTGGATTCCTAAAAGGGCGATTGTTAAGTGGAATGGTATGGGAGGAGTGATGGTGAAGATGTGAGAAGGGGGGGTAACACCCCCCTTTTTTGTTTTTTATATATTTGTAGATATTTATTACAATAAACTGTAAAAAAATATTTAATATGGGAACAGCAGAAATTAAAAGTCTTATTAGACACGGATTAACCGCAATTGGTACTTTGTTGGTACTAACAGGTTTGAACACATGGATACCTTTGGTAGACTTATTAACTGAGAATTTAGATTCAGTAATAAATGCTATCGAGGTTCTAATAGGTTTAGGAATAGCGGTCTTTGGATTCTTTAGGAACAAAGAGAGATTCGAAATAGTTAAGGAGGCCGAGGCCAAATAATAAAAACCTTTAAAATTAAAACCCCCGAACAAATCGGGGGTTTTTTTTTGACTAATAAATTATTATATTTTATATTATAAAAAAAAACATAATGAGTAACGTACTTGTACTAAATTCTGATTTTTCACCATTAAATATCACAACTTTACATAGAGGGTTTATATTGGTGAACAAAGGTAAAGCAGAAATAGTAAAAAAGGGAGACCGTGATATCGTCACCACTATAGGTAAATTTGTTCGTCCCGTAATTATAAGGTTATTAAATTATATTAGATATCGAAGAACCTCATTAAAAGTTAATAGAAAAAGAATTTTTAAAAGAGATAAGTCTACCTGCCAATATTGCGGTTCAAAAAAAAATCTAACTATCGACCACATTATACCTCGTTCTCGTGGAGGTAAGAATACTTGGAAAAATTTGGTTACTTGTTGTTCTAGATGTAATGTTACAAAAGGTAATAAAACCCCTAACGAGTGGGGTGTTAAGTTAATAAATAGACCTCATGAACCCTCTGTATTTTCTTCCTTATTATACGAAGAAGCTGAGGTTATATGGGACGATTTTAGGAAAGGATTTTCTACTTATTGACCGTTATAAACTATTTATAGGTGTAGTTCTTCATAAACAAGTAAACCTATAAATTAATGAATTTTACTTTTTTTAATAAGGCACGCCGTATGCTTTTAATACCTTTAATGCTCTTGTTTTCAGTAGTATTAAGGGCTCAATGTGACGTTTTTATAGAACAGGGTTCTGTAGTCGTCACTGATAATGGTAGTGGTGTCAAGTTTCAATTTGACGTTACAAACAATTCGGGTAGTGAATGGGAAGGGGACGTACTTAAGATGTATTGGTCACTTAATTCAAGTGCACCAATATGGACCATAGATTATACCTCAAACAACAATGTTGGACCCTTACCTCCTGGTCAGACTAGGACAATAACAACCCCTTGGTTCGACATTCCAAATCTCCCTTCATGGTTTCCTGAAGACCCAGGTCCTGGTGGAGTAAATGATTTATCGTGGGAAGAGTCTATGGAATGGGCGTATTATGGTTTATCTTTCCCTTTTGATGGGGCTTGGTCACAATTTAATCTTAGGTTAGGTAGTTGTGGGTTAGCTGATGGCGCTTGGGTATATAACTCAGACGGAACACCATACTACGGACCTTTTAATACTGATTGTCCTGATGTAAATAATGATGCGTTTTGTGATTGTGATGTTAATTTCCTTGGATTTGACCCTGAAACATATGACGTAAGTATTGAAGTAGTATCACATTGGAACTGTGGCACTTCTTTAAATACGGTGGGTCAGTCGGGACAAATGGATTATGTAAATATGGTTCAAATAGGTGCACACGTACCTGGTTGGGATTATGAATGGGGTTGTACCGCATCTGAATATCATTTAGGATGGACATTTGATAATCCTGTATCATTTGCTGAGTATTACGCGGGTGATACAATAAATTATAATATGTTTGCTGACGATACATTTTATGATGATTGTTTCCAAAGTATCTTAGAGTCTGATACATTAACTTCATGTTTGGAAGTTGTATTATGGCAAATAAACTATTCGGAAACTGCGATTATTGGTGAAATTGATGGTGGTTGGGCCCAGACGTGTGGATTATGTGCGGACCAAACACAGTTTTATCCTGACATATCAATGGAATTAAATTCTATTAATGTATGTGATGCACCACCCCCTATTTACCCTGGTTGTACTGACCCTTTAGCAGAAAACTTTAATGGTAATGCGGGGTATGATGACGGGACTTGTACTTTTGCACCTGTATACGGTTGTCAAGACCCTATCGCTTGTAATTATAATCAACAAGCAACCGAAAATGATGACTCATGTATATATTGTGATACTCCAGAGGGAGAAGAATTATGTAATGAATATCATGGCGATAGCACTTATTGGGAGTTTTATAGTAATCTATTCGACTGTGATGATGAAGTAATATATACTCCTGACGCAGGTGGATATGTTTCATTTGTAAATGCAGTGTGTGATGACGGGATAGTTTCTAACGAAATTAGTATAATAGTAGTTAACCCTGATACGGGTAATTTTAATTCAAATGACACATTATTTGTGTATTGTGTAGAAGTACCTGAATTAGGTCTTGATACTTGTTTAAATGGTAATTTAAACGGTACTGATTGGATTGAACCTGGTGGGGGTCAGTTAATATGGACTATTAATGTACCTGATTTTATAACTCAACTAACAATTAATGTATATGATGTTGAAGGTGAGATTGATGAATATTCATATAACAATACGTTCTTATACTTAAATAATATAAGTGACCCCGATGTATGTCTTGTTTTAGGATGTACAGACCCAATAGCGGAAAATTATAATCCGTTAGCAACTGAGGATGATGGAAGTTGTGAATATATGGTTGATTTATCATTAGATAGTATAACTATAAACGAATACTGTGACGGATTTACCCCATACTGGGTTCCTACGTTACATCTAAACAATCTAACCAATCCCGCGATAAATGAATACTGTATTAAAGTTCAAGTCTTAGGACAAACAAACGACACTATTTGTTTTAATGCGATGGGTACAACAATAAACTCATTCGGTGATATCTCTATTGAGTGGCCTAACCCCATATACTCATATGGTGTTGTTAGTGTACACGTTTTAGACGTAAATGGTGAGAGTCCTAACTCATGGGAAAATTTCGGAGAAGATGATAATATTAGTAATAATATACTTGTCCTTACAATCGGAGGTTCCGGAATTAATTGCAATGTTGCGGGATGTATCGACGATACTGCTAATAACTATAATCCTGACGCAAATGTGGATGATGGTAGTTGTACTTACGATATATTCGGATGTACCGATGAAAGCGCTAATAATTACAATCCCAATGCGAATTTAGACGATGGTACATGTACGTATGATATTTATGGTTGTACAGATGAAGAAGCAAATAACTACAACTCAACAGCTAACGTGGACGATGGGTCTTGTACTTATGACGTTTTCGGCTGTACAGACTCAACCGCAAATAATTATAACCTCTTAGCTACAGTCGATGACGGTTCTTGTGAATATGATGTATTTGGGTGTACTGATGAAAGTGCTAACAATTATAATTCACTTGCTAACGTGGATGATGGTAGTTGTACTTACGATATATTAGGGTGTACCGATTTAAACGCTAACAATTATAATATGTTCGCAAATGTAAATGATGGGTCATGTGAATATGACGTGTTTGGATGTACTAACATGGACGCATTAAATTATAATTTTGAAGCGACGATAGAAGATGGTACTTGTGTTTTTCCTAGTCCTTGTGATGAATTCGACGGTCAGGCATTTGCACCTAACGCATTTAGTCCTAATAATGACGGTTTAAACGATTCTTGGGGGGTAATAACCGACGAAGAGTGTTGGAACACATGGGAAGTATCTATTTTCAATAGATGGGGTCAAGTGGTCTTTAAAATCGATAATCCTAATGGAAGATGGGATGGAAGTTTTAATAATGGTGGGTATTACGTACAAGACGGAGTTTACGCTTACACAATTAGGGCAGTGGCATGGAATTTGGAGGTCTTGGATACGAGTGGTTATATAACCGTTCTCAGGTAAACAATCGATTAAATAAAAAAGTGACCTTCGGGTCACTTTTTTTTATATAAGAAAAAAGGACTGACACCGCCAGTCCTTTTCATAGATTTAATTTTACCCCCTTTTTTTAAAAGTTTATGAGAAGACCTTATCTCTAATGCCTCTCAATTTCGAGTCCATATTTGACTCAATGGAATCCAATAAAGATTCCAACGCCGTTGTAAACTTATCTTCAATATCTCTTTTAAATCTATCGTTATCAATTTGCTTCATCACAATTTCTTTTGTCGTATCTGTAAGTCCTTCTAAGTATTTTTCTTCAAATTCTCTTGTGAATACATCGGCGATACTTCTCGGTAAGAACTTCTTATCCGTAAATATTTTAGAAAATTCCTCTTCTTCAATTTCTGATATTGTCTGAGACAATACATCCTTTTCAAAACCATCAATATTAAGTTTACCCTCTAAAAAAAATAATAACTTATCTTTTAACGTGTCTATAACTTTAGAACCATCATCACCCATAATACCTTTAAGTGTCATAATTAAATCTTCATTAACTACGGATTCACTAATACCCATTTTTATCAAATGATTAGCCTCTAAAAATAATTTATTAAAGAATTTGGTGGTATGAATTTTAGAATTAAAGTTAACAGACTCAGATATAATACCTAATCTTCCTTTAACAATTTTAGATTCAGTAAGACTATTAAGTTTTTTAGTTTCTAATTCTATTAGATTCTTTTTAACTATGTGTTTTAGACTCATTTTTCTTTGGGTTTCCACGCATTTATTGATTCTGTGAATTCCTTACTATTAACTCTCACTCTTTCATAAATATCTGAGTTTTCAGGTTTTTTAAGTTTAAAACCTTTTTTTTTTAAGTTTTCTAAAAATTCCTTCTGAGACTTCGTAAATTCGTTTGTAAGACCTTCCCCATTTAGTAATGACTGTAAACCTTTCTTTTCTTTACCCTTCATAACCTCTTCAAAAGGTTGTTCTTTTTTCATCGATTGATTATGTGTGTTGATATAACTATCTCTTTGTATTTCCTCTTTTTCTCCCCCTCCAAATTCAACTTCAGGTATCTTATCACCACCGACTATCTTAAAATCTCTATAATCAGGACCCTCATTATTAGTAATGGTAAAATATATTATACCACCGTCCAATAATTTACCTAATCCATTCATCTGAGAATTAAAAGGAAGTTCAATATTTGCATTATTATAGTAAGAACCCAATCTAACGACAGGTTCTCCCGTTTTTTTATCTTCACCTTTAGCGACTACTACTGACCTAATAAATGCAATATCTTCAGGATATTTTTTCATTAAATCCATAAATTCTTTATTTATTTCTTCACGGTCTTTATCTGTAAAAACTACTTTTTGTTTTCCTTTGTCATTTGCAGTATAAAAATTAAATTCTTTTAACTTTTCATCTATTTTTTCTGGTATTGAATTTTCCATTTCATTTTCTTTTAATACGTCTTTTAACCCTTCATTAACTTTATTTGTACACCAATTAGAATCTGAAAATTCTTGCCATGAACCACTACTCGGCGGGTCTATAAAACCCCATTTTCCACCTCTTTCTTCTATCGGTAACGGTATATTTTTTCTACCTGTTTGTGAATCAGCAAAAAAGACAATTCTCTCATCTTCGTATTGACTGTTTGGTTCTCTTTGAACGAATATTAAAGGCCAAACTCTTCCACAAGGTATACCTTTCAAGTAATCGACCACATCTCTAAATTGTTGATTTACAGTTGAGCTTACACCGCTTTTACCTAAATTTAATTTCTCTTTTTTTAACTCTCTACCACTTTTTTGTCTTGCGGGTGGTGATGGCGGTGTTCCTCCTGGGTTAGGTTGTGTTGTCGAGCCTGTTGTAGGAGATGGCGTAGTACTACCAGTAGGAGGAGGTGTTGTACTTATCTTTTTAGTGTAGTACGCTTTTGGTGGCATTGGAGGACCTGTGACAGTATCATCTTGATATAATTTATAATCTGAAATGTTATCACCGTTAGATGTGATTTTGTTTTTTAAATTTGGTTCATTATCCGGTCCTTCCCATCCTGCACCAGAAGGTGTGCCACTTTTTTTTTCAGTTTGTCCCCAACTAGTGGATTGTTCGTTTAGTATTATTTTATTTGACATTATATTCATTTTGATTTAAAATCACCATTATCATATACATAATAAGTATCAGTTCCATTACCTTTTCTTGACACTACATACCATGTTTTACCACCGTCCTCACCTGCTTTTTTCGCAGATAAGTAATTATATACATCCTCACTTAAATTATCCCTTACGAATGATTTGAAACTATCTTCCTCATTCTTATACGTAACAATCTCGGCAGATGGTAGAAGATTACGGACCTTATTTACTATTTCCATAATTATTCCATCAAATTCACTCATGTCGTACTTTCCTTGTGAGGCTGTTTCTATAAATGCATCAACTATAGAATAACCCATACTGTCCTGAACGCTACCTAAACCTCCAGGTACAAGCCTTTCAATAATATTAACCATAGTTCCAACAAAGCTATTAGGGTCATCTTCCCCTTTCTGTCTAAGAACATCAAAAAGAACTCCAACTCTTTCGTAGGCCCATTCACTTAATCCTTGTTTCCATATTGTATTAAAATCAATTTTAAAATTATTTAAATCCGTATCAAACATATCGGAAAGCCCGTCTAATAATGAGTTCCAACCAGACTCAATTAAACCTCTCAGAATATCAAATACAAATATAATAACCGATTGTGCAAACCAACCTACAAAATAACCAACAAGTGATTGTGCCAAATAAACTAATGCATATTTCAACTTTTTACCTCCAGTTTCTCCTGCGGATGTCCTAATTAAACCCAAATACTGCTTATTTAAACCTGCAAATTGATTTGTAAGCATAAATTGACCTACTGACGTTCTAGGGTCAATTAATGATTTTACGGCCTCCATTCTTTGACCTTTAGTTAATAATTGTTTTACTGTTAATAATAATTCACCTGAAAATGACTTCATAACGTCTCCCATTATTTCTCCCACACCCTCTCCGGACTTCTCCCAAGTGTCATTAAAAATACTAAAAAACGGTATTTCACCATCCCTAATTAAATTTGTTATTTCAGAATCTAAACCTGCATCGGCAAGAACTTCTGCGGCCGCTCCGTCTTTTTTAATTTCTAACTGGTTTAATAATCTTGTTATTGCAACTGCATAAGCTTCTGTAATTTCTTTAATTTTTTTATCTGAATTTTGTTGACTTTTGGCAATTGCGACATCAGTTATGTAACCCGCATTTAATTCCTTAATTTCCTGTTTTACCTTATCAAAACTTTTTACAAACAATGTAAAGAAATCTTGAATAAATAATGTTGGAGTTTTATCATCAATAACTTTTCTGAGCTTTCTCATTTGTCTCTTACTTAGTTTAGTAGGGGCTACACCTGATAAAGTATCTACAAAACTACTTGGTTTATTAACGTATATATCTAATTGTTTTTTTACAGTATCAAAAATCCCATTTACATTAATAGGTTTTTGTGGTGAGTCACCAACAACACGATTTAATGCCGTTACTAACTCGGTACCGGGTTTCTTCATTCCTTTTCTTAATTTTTCTAAAAATTCTCTCTCACTCATACTATTCTTTCTTTGGATATCCTTTAAAAATCCTTTATAAAATTCTAATGCAAGTTCATCGTCGTCATTTATAAGTTTACCCAATAGAGTTTTTTCAGTTTCACCCATTTCGGATACTCTACCATTAAAATCTTCTAAAATATAAATAAGACTATCAAAATTTTCTCTTTTGAACGTTGTACCACCTATTTCTATTTCTAAAAAATCACTTTTTTTAAGTGCCTTATTGACATATTTTAATATGTTATCGTATACACTGCTACCAATACTTTCTTTTAATATCGTTTTAGGTAAAGACATAATTTCCTTCATCCTATGTATTTCAATAAGAATATTAGGGTTAGTTAAATGTAATAGGTCCATAGTTTTTTATAATAAATACTTGGCAGAATAAAAAAAAATTAATATATTTGTAGAGAACAAAATTAATTCAATAATGAAATACTCAGTTAAGGAAGTTGTTATTTATAAAAAAGAAACAGTAACAATAAGGGAAGTACATAAAGTTGGTAGTACTTATGCTTATGTTCTGAGTAGTGGTGAAAGTTGTTTTGAGGATGAATTACGTAAATCATCTAAAGACCGTTATGTCTCACATGTCAATAACTTAATTAGAGAGAATATGGACGATATTTTAAAGTACTGTTTTAGTCCTGTCTAAAAACAGATGAGTCGCAGCTATATTGTGTTAGTCTCATATCTGGTTCCGACTTTCTTTTACGTAATCCATCATAAAAATATATGGTGCCGTCAATATCATAGGATATCTCTTGTTCCCTTTCAACACTACTATCGTTTTTTCTTCTATTATATTTTATTTCTTTTGCGTTTGGGTGATTGATAACACACGGATAGTCTTCTTTAAATTTATTCTTTTTTTCTTCGTCGCTTTTTGGTTTATCATCTGTACCCGAAACTAGTTCAAATATAGTTTTATTATTAGATTCCTCTAAAGTACGTAACGCTTCATAAAGTGATTCCATTGACTCCTCAGCTACTTTATCAGGGTTTTGACCTAACGCCCTTATAGTAGACGCCCCTAAAATTGTAGTAAATATACCACCCATCTGTAATCCCATATTTAAAGTAGATTTTAAAAAGTTTGTTTCTTCAAGTATTTCAGATACGGCCTCTAAAGATTTTTTAGTTAATGGTTTTGACATACCAGACTCATTCAATTTAATAATTGCGTCGTCTACATATTTTTTAAAATTACCCGCCTTTGTGATTAATTCTCTACTTGAGGCATAAAAAGAATAAACAAGAGACCTTTCTTCTTTTGACAGATTTTTTAACGCCGACCAAATTACTGTAGGTTTAACCTCACCTGACAAGAATTTAATATAGTTTGTTATAAATCCAATAACCCTAACGAATGATGTTTTACCTATCTTTGTCCCTAATTGTTTAAATACTGAAGAGCCTATGTCACCGAATAAAGGTATCAAACCGATAGATAATGATATAAGTGCACCAAATTTATCATTTTTATTTTTCCATAAATCGTAAGCATGTGCAAATTCAATAGAAAATGATGCGACTGGATTTATAAAAAACATAAGACCAGCTAATAAATCACACCAAAATTCTTCATAGGCATAATCAATACCTATTAATTTAAATGCCCCAACATTCTTACCTTCAGTACCAAACCATTCATCAAAAATACTATCCTCACCACAAACAAGTGAAGATAATTGTTTGAAACCAATCTCTGACATTTCAGAAGCTTCATTCCACCATATTTCTAAACCACTTGCTTGTAAAACTTCTTTTTTAGGTTGTTGGTAGATATTATTGTTATCATTTTTATAGTATTTAAAATACCAATCAATACTAAAAGGATTATTTTTATTACTCTCAGTGTTTAGATTCTTAGATATTTTACCCCCTAATAGAGTACGATAATTAGTGCCGTTTATTTTTAGTTTTTGAGAAACGCCATTAGGGTAAATTCTCTGTAGTTGGTCATATAACGAATTTCTTAATCCACTCTCAAACTCTTCTCCGTATTTTTCACCGTATTCATTAAACCAATCGTCCATAGTTTTATCTGATGAGTTATTAATAGGAGACTCGATAAAACTTTCATACAACTCCTTCCAGTTAGAATTAATTGTTTTTATTACTTTAGTGTTTTCCGGAAAATACATTACTCCTTTTGGTGTGTTATACATACACCACCCTTTATACACGGGGTGTTCGACTGTTCCTGCAACTGCTAAATCAGGACTACCACAATTTTTAGGGTACCCGAAATCACTCCCTGTTATATCTTCATCCGATTGATATTGTTTAATTTTAATAGGGTCATTCTTTATTGAGGATGATATTTTACCTACCTCAACATCTCTTAATGGTCCTGATGGTTTTTTATCTTGTTCAGATAAAACTTTAGACCTATCGTAATTCATAAGTCTATTCATCTCCACTAACTGTATTCTAATATTTTCCTCCATATCAAATAAATATTACGTTAAAGTATTTGATTTACCTCTATTAATTCCAGATTCCCATTTACTATTTTGGTCAATCATATTTCCCTTACCTCTACTTATATTAGAATTCCATACATTAATAGTTAATTGATTTGCAGGTCCACGAGTTAAACCTGTTTCCCATGTAGAAGTATTACTGTTTGTAGAACTAGAATCTCCTCCTGTAGTTTCTCCTCCACCTTCATCTTGTTCGTTAAACTCAGACTCTACATTACCATATATTTCGGGATACCTAAGACCAAACATTTTAAGTAATTCACCTGCCTTAGCATTCGCTTCATCCTCTATTTTACCACCAACATTTTGTATTTTACCTTCAAGTTCACCGTCTTCATTTTGATGATGATGAACCAATTCATGTGCGACCGACCTCATAACGTCTTGTAACGCTCTTTCTTTAGTATATACCGTAACTTCAGCATTCTCTATATCTGCATTTTCACCGTCTTCGTACCTATAAACCGCAGTTGTATCTACTTTGGATTTATCCTCCGTGTAATCAATACGAACGTTATTTTTTATATTTAATTCTTTAACAGTTAAATCAACAAACTTATCTAATAAAATTCTTTCATTATTATCAAATGATTCATCACCCTCATTAATACTCATAAGGGTTTTTATTCTATTGATATCTTCGTTAAGTAAATTCATATTCAATAAATACTACGTTAGAAAGAACATGACGGAACTGTAATTTTTTTTTCACTTGTTTTATTGTTTATTTTTATTACAACAGATATTTCATGAGCACCACCTGTGGTGGGACCTAATTGTGATATAGTAACATCATAATTGTAAAAGAACATTAATTCTCCCGTATCTACACCCATATTTAATAATAAAGCATCCCTATAAGAGTATCCTTCTACAAGTCTTAACCCACCACCAAATAAGAATTTACCTTTTCTAATATTATTATTTAATGTTAGTTGTGTGAACTGACCTTGTCGTAGTATTGAAATTGATGGTGTATAAGTCACGTCTTCATTCCTATCGGTAGATTTATCTAAGGGTATTATCACCCCTCCGTGAATATTATATTTTACTGGTAAGTAACTTTCTCCATATATTAACGTTTGGTTCGGTTGGTTTATATGTGACACACTAAATCCTGCAAACCATTTATGATTAAATAAAAGTATTCCTGTACCTACATCAAAATAATTAACTTTAAAGTTATTTAAAAAAGATTCATTTGTGTAATTAGTAAACGCGACACCGTTAAAAGAATCTTCAAAGAACAGTTTTTTACTATCTATGAAATTTTGCTTATAACTAAATTCCAAACCAAATTTAATATTTAAATTATTAGTTAGTTTTTGTTGATTACTATAATAGGTGTTAAATGAATTTAATGAGTATATTCCATTGGCGGACCTATCATTCATCATTAATATACCGAAACCACTTTTCAAATCTCTAATATATTGTTCGTAAGTTACAACGCTAGTTACGTATTGACTACCTAATGATGGCCAATGATTTCTATATGTCATACTTAACTCAGGACAATTCCTTGACCCAGCGAATGCGGGATTCAAGTACAAAACACTACTGTTTATTTGTGAAAATGAAACGTCTTGAGAAAAACCTATTGCAAACAAACTTAAAAACCCAAAAATTAATAAAATCTTCTTAATCATACCTATAAATATCAAAAAATATGTCTATTTATTTGTAGATTAACTAAATATACTTATATTTGTAATATGAAACACTACCTCACCCTTTTATCTTTAGTTTTACTCTTCTCAGGATGTTATCAATATGCGGAACATACCTACCCTACTATGGACGGCACATATATCCTTAGGTCTATTACTGTAAACAGTACAGATATATTAAATTCCGAACTTGTAGACGACGACCCTCTTTCATTAATCTACCCTAACCCTATTGGTCCTTTGGATTCCATGAAAGTAAATAAGAGTCGTATTAGTATTAGTGGTGACCGTTTATTTGCTGGATACTACTTAGAAAATGGAGGAGACCATTGGAGAGTAGAATATCCAGTTAATATTACTCAAGACTTCGTTACAGGTCGATGGGTTAATATGAATGTTTCTTATAATACCCCACAACTTAACACGTATCGTCATTACGTAATTATAGAGGATGGTTTAGAATATTTAATTTTAGAATGTCCAAAACAATATCCAGAGGGTGTTGAAGGTAATGAATATAGTTATTCATTAACTTTTTATAGGGAAGGACCTTAATCTAGAAGGTTCTTAACCTGTTCTATATTCTTAATGAATTTTTCTGGGTTATCTATCGCCCATTGTTTAACAGACTCAGGTAGGGAAGATTTTTTTAGTTCCTGAAGTACTATTTTAACCTTATCCTTACCTATAGACTCATTTATTTCGTTACTAACCATTACGTCACCTAACATACTAAACAGCTTATGTTTTAGTTGTGGAGTTGGAGCAACAAACGTAATCTCAAAACCGTTATCGTCAGCCCATCGAATTAGTTCGTCTCCATTTAAAAATTGTTGTCTTTTTTGTGGAAATTTATCTACAAGTTTAGATGGAGAAGCTACTACCGAAACTATTTTTAAGGTGGGTGTAATAATTATTGCAATTTTTTGCTCATCCATACCAAAAAAAACTTGTTTAGTTAAAAATATTCTACCTAAAAGTTTAAGAATAAAGTCTTCATAAGAACTTTTCTCTCTTTCAGGTTTATTCGGAACATTAAATGAGCCGGATTCGTTAAGATATTTTTTATCTGCCATCACATCTATAAATATGCGTTACCTATAATCGGCGTCAGGTAATTTAGTCTCATAAATTAAATAATATTCATTTAAAAATGAAACTAAATTATCGTTGTCAATAAAGAAGTCGTCCTCCTCTTCAAACCCTAAATCCCAATCATCATCCATATCACTAAAAATGTCAAAAGAAGTAAAGTTTTCTCCATACCCAAAATCCTGTAAGTATTGAAACTCTATGGTATCAGACCTAACTAAATCTTCTCCATCATTTCTTAATCTAAATTCTACCTCAACAACGTTATTGTCTTTATTAATAAAGTTTGTTATTATTTCTACGACTTCCATTTTTTTATTTTAAATCTTTTATTTTATTACAAATATCAAAAAAATCATGAAAAGACAATTATTAATAGACGAATATTCATTTAACGATGGAGAATTGAATATAATTTTTCAAGATGGGGATAAAAATTACCGAGAAGATAACATAGATGAAGATATTTTCGAATCTTATATTACCGCATCAGGTAGATTAGAAGGGTTTGAAGATATGTGGGATGGGTATAGTGAGTCTCATTATACTAAAGACTATATTATGGACTATTCCTACTGGTTAAGTGAAATTTGTGAGAGTAGTGACATTTTAGATTTTATTTACTATTATTACGAAAGTAATAAATTACCTAAAATACTTGAAGAATGAATTTAATCTCCACTTCCTTTGATAACGTATATCTTATTGAGGAACCTGTCCATACTGATGATAGGGGTTTTTTTATGGAAACATGGAATGAAATAGGATACTCTAATAGAAAGTTACTTAAAGATATACCTTCACTAAAAGCGATACAGAATGACGATTCATTATTCTCAACTCTGTTTGTTCAAGATAACCTATCTAAATCAAAATTAGGGGTCTTTAGAGGACTACATTATCAAACAGGTGACTTTCCTCAGCCCAAATTAGTTAGAGTATTAAAAGGGTCCGTAATCGATTTTATAGTTGATTTGAGAGAGGATTCTAAAACCTACGGTAAGTTTGAGTTTTTTGAATTAAATGATAAAAATAATATGAGTTTATTTATTCCCTCATACTTCGCTCACGGATTTTTATCTTTAGAAGACGATACTCTTCTTTCTTACAAGTGTGGTAGTTATTACAGTAAAGAAAGTGAAGGAAGCGTAAATTATAATGACCCAGTCATCAGACATGTAATTAACAATAAAGACACAATTAAAGACGTTATAGAAATTAACTTACCTCATCATAATGAAAAAGATTTACTCATATCTGATAAAGATAAAAACGCACCAAAATTCCTTTATAGAAGGCATGAATGAATATGAATTGTTTTCACATACAGAAAAAATAATTGATTCTTTAAATAAAAAGGAACAATGCAATTCAACTTTACGATATATAGAGTTGTATTATAAAAGAACTGAAAATTTTGTACTATACAATACTTTGTTACGAAAACTTAATAATAAAAAATCCCTCCTAATGTGAGGGATTTTTTATTTAGATAAATTTCTTAAATCTATCAAACATTTCTACTATTCGTTCTTTTTGTTTTATAAAGTCTTCCATTAGGTCTTCGTCAACATCTTCATATGTCTCACCACATCCTTCACACACATCTTCCTCCTCAACCTCTTCGTATGTTTCACCACATCCTTCACACACATCTTCCTCATCAACCTCTTCGTATGTTTCACCATCCATGGAACCGTCTGAATTGAAATTATAAGCCCCCATTTCACCACTATACTTTTCCTTACCGTCTAAGTCTTGATTCATATCTGAATCAACATCATCATACTCGGCAGCACTCATCTCACCCCCAAACATTTGCATGATGGAATCAATATCCATACCATAAGAATCGGAAATATCAGTTGTAGAGTCATCAAATTGTTCAGGACCTCCAGATTCAAAGTCGTAAGCTGATTCTACATCTGACACATCCATATCATCAGCCGCGTATTCTTTAACTTCCTCCTGTAATGATTTACACTTTTCACTATTCATGTTTAAGAATAATTGAGCCTGTTTCTCTGGTTTTCCACCTTCTTTTCGGGCTTTTTCAACACAGTCACATGTAACTTCACCCCCACAGTATTCAGTAAAACTACCTTTATCCATATCAACTTTCTGAATCCAATCTTTATCTTCTTCACTAACAACAGATTCGTTAACCAAATGATTTTTGTATTGACCGACCTCACCTCTGTTGTTAACGGTAATACCTTGTGAATCTGATGGACCTTCGTCCTGTAATAATGGTTGTGGACCTGATGGAATATTACCAGTAGCATATCCGTTGTAGAATGCTGAGTGTTGCTGAAGGATTGAATTTCTCTCTTCGTCTGACATTGTAGAATAACCTCTCATGACTATTTTTTTATATAAATATGTTTTACTTACAGAATAATTTGACATCTTAAATAAAGATTTGTATGTTTAAAACAAAAATGGATAAAACTAAGTACTTCGATTTTGCTGAGGGAGCTGTAATGTTAGATGGTTTTGATGACTGTGTAATAGGTATTTCAGAGTCTTTCGGAGAAGAACCTCGTCTTATATACTCCAAAATACAGATAATAAAAAAGTTAATGGAGGATATGACAGAAGACGAAGCTGTTGAATACTACTACTATAATATAGTTGGTGGTTATTTTGGTATACAAAACCCGATTTTCATTCAAGATAATTTGGATTAATTGGTATAAAGTCGTATATTTGTTTTCACAAAAGAGAATAATATGACTGTACATGAACTTAGTGACTACTTCAACCAATCTCCGAACATGGCAAAAGTTTATAAAGAACATAAGTCCATCGGTCGTTTGATTCGTAGTAATATGTTTAAGTACTCTAATCCTCGTCGTTGGAATAATAAGGACTTGACTTATAAAATCACGTACATTAAGGTCGACAAGAGTGAAAATTTAATAGTCAATCTCAAAGTCTCAGGTACGATGGGTAATAATTGGGGTGGAGAAAAGGGGACTTGTGTTACTGAATATGTTAAAGTTAATTTCTCAAGTTCCCGTAGACGTAATGATGATATTCGTAGGGCGGTTCGAGAAGATGTTCAAAAGTTTTTCCGTCTTTTCGGTATGGATAGTTATAGGGTTGAGATTGGTAAGATTAAAGTGTGTAAAGAACTTTAAAGTTTTACCGTAAAATACTTAAAAGCTAACGGACCTAATTTCCTCAATTCTCGGTTAATATTATTAGTAGTTAACTCTTGCTCTTTATCTTGTAGATTTCTAAATGCTACTGATATCATAACCTGTTGTGACTTCTCTGCAAGTTGCAACAGGTTTTCTTTTTCATCCTCATCTTCAATTTGTTGGTAACTACCCTGTAATTCTTGTATCTTTAAATATTTTTCCAAGAAGTCTCTACCGCTCCAAGTAAAATCAGGTGATTGCATCATATTAACAATACCACTATCTCTTAACGCCTTTAAAAAATCAAAGATATAACCACCATTATCCATTTTTAGAAGGGGTAGTAATGGTTTCATTTCATCAATAAAATTTTCATTAATTGTTGTAATAGACTCAGGATATGTATCACTAATAGTACCCTCATTTTTATCGGGGTAATCTGAATTCTTTAATATATGTCTAAGTAAGTTTAAAGAACCAATTCTTTTGTCGTTAGTATCCACAACAGTCCAAGGAACCTCACCTTTACCCAAGTCAAAAACTTTTTCTTTGTATTCTGTATAGTCATCCCACTTTTCTAAAGACTTTTCATCATTAGGTGAAAATTTCCAATATTTTAAAGGCGAAGACTTTCTTAAATCAAATCTTTTTTCTTGTGTTTTAGGTGTTATTGATAACCAAAACTTATATAAGTCAGTTCCCCTACTAACTAAAGACTTTTCAAAATCATTAACATTATTCATAAACCCCTCATATTCTTCATCAGTTCCATATCCCATAACTGGTTCCACAATTCCTCTGTTATACCAACTACGGTCAAAAAAAGTAATTTTACCAGGTTCAATATGTTGTTCATATCTTTTAAACCAATCCTCCCTTTCTTCAGGTGTTGGTATTCCCAAGGCAACCACATTAAAATATTTTGGGTCTAAATATTTAGTTATGGTTCTTATCGTTGAGCCTTTACCTGCAGTGTCTCTACCTTCGAATACTACTGCGATAGATTTACCTGTCTGCTTGATGTGTTCTTGTAATTTTAATAACTCAACTTGTAATGGTAGTAACTCTTTTTTAAATTGTTTTTTACCTATGGAAGATATCTCAGGCTCCTCGCCTCCGTAAACTAACTCATCTTCAACATTAAAATCATCATCTTCAAATTCTGACGATTTTCTATTACCGATAGAATTAACTAAGATTTCTAAATATTCTCTGGCGTTTATTCTTGGGTTACCTGATTTTAAAAATTTTCTTTCTAAGTTTCTTATTACTAAGTTGTTTATATCCTCATCTTTTAGTTGAGATAGTAAATCTTCCATTTCTGACGGGTCAATATCTTTACTTCTTAATACGTTAGATAAATCTTCTTTAGATTCATCCATTTGACTGGGAAGGTCTATCAATCCTTTATCTTTCATTATTCTCGCCAGTCTATCTCCATATAAATCAATAACTCTTTTTAAGAATAAATCAGGATTTTTTCTAATATATTGAATTATATCAAACCTGACATTTTTAGAGTATTTTCCAAATAAGTCTGATATTTTGTCGTCTTTTCTATACGAGTCTTTACGATAAAACAGGTTTTTTATTTCTTTATTACTGACCTTAGGAAACGTAATAATTTTACAATCACCTCCAACCTTACCCTGTGGTAATGAAATACTATTTACACTTTTCCCACTTTTATAATTATTAATAACTAAATCAATTAAACTATCGGTGTCATTTAAACAATATGAAATATATTCATCATTTAAAATAGAAAAAATCCATTTTAGTGACTTTTCTTCACCGGACACCGCACTCTTCCCCTCTGTTTCTCCTACAACGAAAGATACTTTCATCATTAGTTTTTTATATGGATTAAACTCATCATCTTTATCCATTAAATCTATAGGTCTTTTTAAATCATCTATTTCATACCCATCCTCAACCATTTTAATTTTTGCGGCCTTAAACCCACTAGATAATGAACCTAAGTCAAATCGTTCACCTGGTTGTGTCAATTTAACTGAGTAATAATCCTCACCGATTTTTATATCTTCTTTTCGTTGAGATATTATAGGTTTACCTCCTGTAAGTCCTGCTAATAACCCTTCAAAATTAAATCCTCTACCGTCTTTATCTTTTTTAAATGATAAGAAGTACTCATAAAATCTAATTTTATCAACTAATCTTTTTAATGTGTTTTCTAAATCAATATCTTTATTAATGTCAAAAAATGTTAGTCCTTCACTACTTAAAATCTTTTTTATCACATTACTTGAAGACATCTTTGTTTTTGGTATCGGACCTAACGTAGACATTATTTTACTTAGAGTTGTTGATGTCGCGTCTATTTCTTCTTTAATTACATCTTGATTTTCTTTAACCCACACATCTTCATCACCAACTAAATTAAGGGTTCTACCGTTATCCCACTCAACATAATATAATGGTTCATTGCTCCATGGGTCAGACCCAATACCAATAACAGTACCTTTAGTGCCGACAGTTATTGGGGAGTAAGGGTCACTCATAACAATTAAAGTGACTCTATCACCTTTTTTTAAATTTGGGTTAATATCCATACTCATAAAAAATACCTTTTATCATAAATATACTAAATAACCTAATATTTATATTTATAATATAAAGTTATGAAGGTAATTTTAACTGAAAGTCAATTTAACACGTTATTAAAAGAGAATTACAAGGAGAAGGTCGGAGGTTCTCTAATGAATCTTAGTAAATTCTCAAATAAAGTAGTCAGAGACGCGTCAAACCAACTAAAATTTGATTTTAGATTTTTAGTCACTTATGGTGCAGGTATAGGCTCTATACTACAATCGGTATTTGATTATTTAGAAGGTAACTTTACAGGTCTGAGTGAAACTCAGTTAGCGGGATTGGCTGTTATGGCGGTAGGGGTTGTGTTTTTTGAAAATAAAGATTTAAAGTCTCAAATAAAAAATATTGAGTCGATGGGTTTAAGTTCTGAATTAGATAACGTTGTTAGTTATACTCAAAATTTAAAAAATAAATTTTCTAATATTTTAAGGGTTTTAGGTTTGTCTATTCACAGAACATCAAATATTATATCATATAGTTTTTTAATACCATTACTCTCTATTATTATAGAAATTGTAACATTACATGGTGTTGAATCTTCCCAATTTAGTATGTTAATTGAGAGTTTATTAACATCGGGTCTTATTGCCGTAGAGGGTGTAGCGTTAAGAGATATATTAATGAAGGCTGGTGATATTATTAGTCAAAAGACTGTTAATCAAAAGTAAATTCTTTATCCACTACATAGTAAAAGACATCCATAGCCCAATATAAGTTTTTGACTTTACCCTTCTCTCTTTCTTTACTTATTTTTTTAATCTTCTCTTTATCTCCTGAGATTACTCCAACAATTTTTTTACCACTAGGTAGGTCTATATGTTTATGAGTATTAATCGATATTGGTTCAGGTTTATCAAAATCCTTTAACCTCTTCACTAATTGTTTTTTACTCCCACCATATGATAACCTACGAGTTTTACAATAATTTTTTAATTCTACTAATGAAAGTGAGTTATAATCCATAAAGACTAAATTACTAATTTAATCTCATAATTCAAAATCTTTTTTTAATTGTTCAATATCCATTCTAAGTTTTTCATCTCTTTCAATAGAATCTGTAGCACTTTCAAAGTCTACGTCTTTTTTGTTTTTAGATGAATAATCAGTATCGGTAGAATATGCTTTATTATGTGAACCTCCCGAATCTAACCCCTTTTCTAATCTAATTAATCTTTTATGTATTTCCTTAATAGAATTTTCTACATCTGACCAATTTTCAATACTTTGTAAAATTATAGTATCTGATAAAAATTCAGGTAAATCATAATCAACAACGTCTGATGTATTCCCGTAAAGACCTTGTTCTTTAATAGTCTGTATAATTACTTTATTTAGTTGGGTTTCTGTTAACTTAATTTTCATCTTACTTTATATTTTTCTTTGTACTTATTAGTTAAAAAAAGTACTAGTTCATTAATATCTTCGTTATTTAGATTATGAACATTTTTATTTCTATTAAACCAATCCCTCATTGTTTTTTCTATCGGTTCTTTTCTAAGTTTGTTTACTCTTCTAAAACCTTTTAACTCTGCGGGTATTTCATGTGGCTGTTTATAATACTCTTTATCTTTAGGTCTATCATCTGAATTATCCTCAAAAGGGTCTTTTTCATCATCTGGACTTCCCCATGAGGTTTGATAAACGTGTTCTAATTCGTGCGCAATTATATCATTTAAATCCGCAATTACATCATATAAAATTTTAGGTAAACCATTAGGGTTAATTATAAGATTAATTGTTATTGTATCACCCTCATCAACTGTCTGACCATCAATTAAGTAACCGTCTTTTAGGTTAGGGTCTAACTGATATGTAAATTCTACACTAAACTCAGGTATGTTTTTAAAGTCATACTCAAATTCTTCCCCGTCTGTTATTTTTTCAGGTAAGTAATGATTTCCTGTTTCTTTACTTTTAATAATATTAACTAATGTCCTAACAATTTCTCTTATAGGTGCGTCTGTAACTCTTCTTTCAACTACTAACCCTTCTATCAGTATCTTACCCCTTTCTTTCAAGTGTTCTTTAATTTGAAACACTAATTCTTCGACTATAGTATTTGGATTTTCGTCTTCATAAAATCCTGTTTTGATTCTGAAGTAGTTTTTACTCACTAAGGACTCTGCATAAGGAATGTTATTTGTCTTAACGACAACCATTTCCATTATACCATCATAATAATCTTTAAATTCTTCACTCATTATCCTCAAATATAATATCATTAATTTTTAATTCATAGTCTTCCATACCAATTAATCTTGCAAGTCTACCAAATTGACTATCCCAATTATAACTACTACTTTTAAATTGTTTTTTAAAAAAATCAAATAAATCTCCAAGTTTTGAGTCCACAACTAGTGTATTAATATCAGTATCACCTAATATGACGTTTTTTAATACAATATCGCAACTTAACGACTTATAAATTTTACCCATACTATTTATCACTGAAAACTTTTTAGGTATAAATTTAATTTCACATTTTATTTTCGTTGGTGTAGAAAATAAAAAAATCTCATCCTCCATATGTCTAAAGGTAGATAGTAGGTGTAACCTATCTTTAAAATTAACAGAATCTTTTTTTAACTCTTCAATAGTTTCATCCCTGTTTTGTATTACGTCTTTAGCGTAATAATCATCAGGTCGGTTATAAAGATAGTCGGGTAATTCAATGTCTAATTCCATAACAAATAAATATTACAAACTTTGTAACATTTCAATAAGTTTTGGATGTGGGTAAATATCAAACTTATCTTTTCTAAAATTAGTGTGTGACCATATCCCCGAACCACCCTCATTCGCTAATGGTTGGTAGTCAAAAGGTTTCCAATTGTTTCTTTTAGCATCTGTATATAACCTTAACGCATAATTAGTATTTCTACCATGTAATCCGTCTTCGAGTAGCATTTTACCATTCATACCTAAGTACCCCTTACTATTTAAAAATTTCTGTTGTTTAAGTATAGGTAAATCCTTTATTGTATCATCATAAGATTCAAATAATTCATTAATGCCCTTACACACGTCAATATTATATTTTTCAGATAAAGTAGATATCAAATACTTAATAGACGAGATTTGTTTATCTGTATAGTTGTGATAATATCTAAATCCTCTCCAATTTTTACCTAAATCAATTACATCTTCATCAGGTACTTTAGAATTGACATATGTGAAATATTGACCGTCTTGAGACCTCGTTAGAGGTCCGTAATTACATATTTCAATACCTATTGATTGTTTATTTAACTGTGAGTTGTTTGAATTTTTAGTCCCTAAGTGATGTGCCCAATATTTTAAATCAAAACACTCCACAATATTACCGTCCCACTTAGTGTCTCCATCTCTAGTTGATTTATTTCCTATTACAAAATGAGTCGCAACCCTTAAAGATTTACCTCCTTTAGTTTTATCTCTATCCCACGCATACACAACCCAATCAGGTCTATGACTACCAGCAGTATGATGTAGTACTATAGATTTCTTTTCCGTTTCATCCGGAAAAAATTCATCTTTTGGAAGGTGTAATTTATTTATCTTCATAATAATATTATTAGATTTGTCTTATATAATATAAATATGAAAAAAATAACTTTATTATTTAACTTATTACTTTCATTTACCACATTATGGTCTCAAAATGAAAAAAATATTGTTACGGATATTTTTATTGTAAAATATTCTGAAACTTTAGAGCAACCTACATTTATTTTTTATGAGGTAAAGTGCCCTAACGGTAATCAATCAAGAAGTGGTCTAAACTTTAAAAAATATGAAGGAGTACATACCTCGGATAATGACGATTACGTAGATAATATATGGGATAAAGGTCACTTAGCACCCGCAGCCGCATTTAACTGTGATTTAGAAACCTTAAAAAAAACATTTTCTTTTTTAAATTGTGCGTTACAGCATCAGTCGTTAAATAGGGGTCCTTGGAGAGAGTTAGAAGAGTTTGAGCGTAACTTATCTAAAATTTTCGATAAAGTTTTTGTTGAAATAACTTGTCATTTTAGTGAAAATTCGTTAGTATTACCAACTGGAGCAACAGTTCCTGACGGATTTAGTAAAAATATAACATTTAATAATACCATTGAATGTTTTTATTTTCCTAATTCAGATGTGTCAGGAATTGATTGGTCAGAATTTAGAATAACTAATAAATAAAATAATAAAAATTAAATTAAGTATGGGAAAAGTTATTGGAATCGATTTGGGTACAACTAATTCATGTGTTTCTGTAGTTGAAGCGGGTACTCCTATCGTAATAGTCAATTCTGAAGGTAGAAGAACAACACCTTCAATAGTTTCATTTAAAGATGGTGACCGCATTGTTGGAGATGCAGCAAAACGTCAATCTATTACAAATCCAGAGAATACAATATACTCTGTTAAACGTTTTATCGGTAGTACCTATTCAGAGGTTTCGAAAGAAGTTAAAAAAATGCCATATAAAATATCTAAAGGTGACGGTGGAAAAGTCATAATAAATGTTAATGATAGAGATTATGTACCACAAGAAATTTCGGCAATTGTTTTACAAAATTTGAAAAAAACTGCTGAAGATTATTTAGGAGAAAAAGTAACACAAGCCGTTATTACGGTACCTGCATATTTTAACGATTCACAAAGAAACGCAACAAAAGAAGCGGGTGAAATTGCTGGTCTTGAGGTACTTAGAATAATTAACGAACCTACTGCAGCTGCACTATCTTACGGTTTAGATAAAGAAGGAGATAAAAAAGTTGCAGTATATGACTTAGGTGGTGGTACTTTTGACATATCTATTTTAGATATGGGTGATGGGGTATTTGAAGTTTTATCCACTAACGGAGACACTCATTTAGGTGGAGATAACTTTGACGAGGTTTTAATTGATTGGATGATAAATAAATTTAAAGAGGAGTCGGGTATTGACGTATCTAAGGATTCTATGGCGATACAGAGACTTCGTGACGCATCTGAGAAATCTAAAATCGAATTATCATCGTCAAGTTCAACAGAGATTAATTTACCTTATCTCTCTGCAGGTTCAGAAGGTCCAAAACATTTTGTATGTAAATTAACTAGGTCTGAATTTGAAAGGATGGTAGAGGATTTAGTAAAGAAGACCATTTCTCCTTGTCGTAAGGCGGTAAAATCGGCAAATCTAAAAGTAGATGATATTGATGAAGTAATTTTAGTAGGAGGTTCAACAAGAATGCCATGTATACAAAATGCCGTTGAAAAGTTCTTTAAGAAGACCCCATCTAAAGGAGTTAACCCTGATGAGGTAGTCGCTATGGGTGCGTCTATACAGGGTGGGGTACTTGCTGGTGATGTTAATGACGTTCTTTTATTGGATGTAACTCCTTTATCTTTAGGTATTGAAACAATGGGTGGTATTATGACAAGGTTAATCGAATCTAACACGACAATACCCACATCAAAATCTCAGGTATTTTCAACGGCGGTAGATAATCAACCCGCTGTTGATATTCATGTATTACAAGGTGAAAGACCTTTATCTTCAGACAATAGAACGTTAGGTAGATTCCAATTAACAGATTTACCCCCATCACCAAGAGGGATACCTCAAATAGAAGTGACGTTTGATATTGACGCCAACGGTATTATAAATGTAAGTGCAAAAGACAAGGCTACTGATAAGGTGCAAAATATACGTATAGAATCAGGAAATGGTTTGTCAGATGAAGAAATTGAAAGAATGAAGAAAGACTCTTTAAAGAATGAGGAGTCTGATAATAAAAAGAAATCTGAGATTGAAAAATTAAATGAGGTAGACTCTATGATTTTTCAAACCGAAAAACAGATAAAAGAATTCGGGGATAAATTAAGTGACACAGACAAAGACAATTTAAATAATAGTTTAAGTAAATTAAAATCCTCATATGAGGAAAAAGATTTTAATTCTATTGACGAGGATTTAAATTTGTTAAATGAAACATGGTCATCAATATCAACAAAATTATACGAAAATAATCAAGAAGATGATTCTAATCAATCAGATTCTTTAGATGACGATATAGATGTAAATGATGTGGAATTTGAAGAAGTAAAAACACATTAAAATTAAATAAATAAAATTATGAAAGTTAAAAACGGAGACAGTGTCAAGGTCCATTATATCGGCACTTTAAATGATGGAAATGAGTTTGATAATTCATATAAAAGAGGTTCTACACTTGATTTCAAAGTAGGTGGAGGGCAAATGATTAAAGGATTTGATGACGCCATGGTTGAGATGGAAGTAGGTGATAAAAAAAGTATTAACATTAATCCTGAAGAGGCGTATGGTCCTCGTAGAGAGGAGGCGATAACTTCAGTCTCTAAAGATAATTTTCCACCTGATTTTGTAGCTAAAGAAGGTGAGATGGTACAGGGAAGTACAGAGAGCGGACAACCAATCACAGCGTTAATTTTAGAGATAAAAGATGATGAAATTATCTTAGATATGAATCATCCTTTAGCGGGAGAAGAGTTAAATTTTCAAATCGAACTTTTAGAAATAGTATAATTAATTTGTTTTTATTAATTATCATCTCTATATTTATCATGAAGATTTTAATTTAAATTTAAAATGAGTAAAATTTCTTATGATGACTATTTGGGTCATGACCCATTTTTTTCACCTTGTATACATTGTGGATGTTCTGAGTTTCATATGGATTGGGATGAAATGATTTACAAATGTTCCGATTGTCAGAAACCCATAGAATCAGAAAATAACAATTATGGAAAAGAAAAAAGACCCAAAGAAGGAGTTAAAAAATTTAAAGGAGAAGACTAGTCTTTTATACTGGAAAGTTGATTATTACAATACATCAGATATTGGATATCCAGATGAAGAAACCTATTTATCTAAAAAATAGGTATATGAAATTTGATACATCATTAAGAAAGAAAATAATATTTTTTATTTTCTTTCTTATGCCAGGAGGATTTATTCTATTGTCTATTATGCTTTTTTTTGATGAATTTATTTTAAACAGAAACCATGACGAAATTAACCCTAAGTAAAATATTCTTTTTTTTAATTTTTATTTTCTCATTCCCTATGATTTCATATGAGAGAGCGAATAATATAGGGTTCAGAAACTTACGTATCAAACCTATTGAAACTAAAAGGGTTGTTCGAGTACCACAAAAAGTTGTTATCGGGATGATTCAAGTGGAAAGTAATGGTAACGATAGTGCTTACAATAAATCTGAAGAGGCTGTTGGTTGTTTACAGATAAGACCTATTATGGTAAGAGAAGTAAATCGTATTTTAAAAAAACAAGGAAAAGAACATAGGTTTAAAATGAAGGACAGGTGGGATAGAAATAAATCTTTAGATATGTTTTGGGTTTGGAAGGACTACCATCATCCAAACAGTGAAGATGAGGTAATTGCGAGAAATTGGAATGGAGGTCCCAACGGGTACATTAAAAAGTCAACGGAAAAGTATTGGGAAAAGGTTAGTAGTTGTTTGGAATATAAGTAATTGTTTTGTATATTTGTAAAACAGAACAGAACAAATGATTGTAGAAAAACTCACAACACGTCAGTACGGTAAACTTTTCAAACAACTTGTTGGTACTATTAAATCTAATAATAGTAACTTTGACGGTACTATTGAAGTTACTCGTCTTCGTAAATATGATGATGTTAATCCTCAATATCACGGTGGTGAAGTAGATATTATTTACCGTGGAACTATATTGGCGGCGAATGGTAGAAATTATAATGGAAATCAGTTTGGTGGTGGAAGAATTCGTAGATATTTTCGCGCCCAATTTGGTAACCATCTTGATATGTACACTCGCCCTTTTGGTATTGATAAAGTAAAAATTTGTAAAATAACATTTGAATAATGAAAAAGTATATTGTTCGTTTTTATGGGTGGGAGGAAGAGATGAATGGATTTAATCTTTCTCAAGAGCAAGCGGATAAGCTTGATGAAGCACTTGAAAGTGGTGAATATGAATCACTTGATAGTATCGGTATGGATATTGAAGAAATTCTTGGTGTTGAATTCTTTGAAGGTGACGCATTTTCTACGACTAAGGCAAATTACTTAACTGAAAATACATACGTTTATGTTTATGATGAAAATGAGAATGAACTATTCTCCTTTGGTTTGGATGAAATGGGTGATATTGAAGACCATAACGAAGAATACGATTATGAAGATGTAACCCAAATTGAGTTCGTTCCTGAAAAAGGTGGTGTTGAAAATACTCTTTTTGTTTCATCATCAAGTAAAGGAGGTCTTTATGAGTTTCATATTGAAAGTGACGAAGTACCAAAACCTGAAGATTTTTCTATTGTGACGGGCATGATTGAGATAATAGACTTATATTACGAGTTTATTGATAACGTTTACTTTAAGGGTGAAAAACTTGAAATTGAGGAATGGTTGGATAATCGTGGCAAAGGAATTTATCTACATTACACCAAACTTCAAGACCTTTATGATTTTTGGGAAAAAAATGGTATTAAAAATCCATACGTGGATTGACAATATTATTTTAATGTTGTATCGTAATACAACAGGAGGGATGCCAGAGTGGTTAATGGAGCAGTTTGCTAAACTGTCGTCGGTAACGACGCGTGGGTTCGAATCCCACTCCCTCCGCAAAAATTAAAAAATGAACTTTAAATATAACATATCAAACAATACAGAACATTTTGAATACACGGTGTATTTGACTGAAGAAGAATTCAAATCAATTAATTTCGAAAATTACTCAACTACATTTGGTTAAATGAATAATAAGTCATATATTTGTAGAACAAAACAAATAAACAATGTCAAAAGAAAAACTGTATCGTAGTTCAAATGGTGACTACCTTTACTTGTTCAACTGGAAATGTGGTGGGTTCAATGACGTGTGGGCACCCAATAAGCGTGAAGCTTATAAGCGTGTAATGAAGGAGCGTAAGGAGTCGGAGGAAAAATACCCTAATCATTCTAAACTTCGTCCTGACTATGATTCAATGCGTCGTTGCACTTATAGTGAATATCAGGAACAAAATAAAATGGGTTGGCTACTATCAATCTAATTATATGACTTCGTAGCTCAGTTGGTTAGAGCATCTCACTTTTAATGAGAGGGTCCTGGGTTCGAGTCCCAGCGGGGTTACTTCATCTACCTAAAATTATATCAACATGAAATATTAGCAATAACAAACAAATCAGCTTAATTTAAAATTTATAACTAATGTAAACAAAGACATTCTCTGAGTAGGGTAAGAATAAAGGAGAGTGTTATAACAAAACTTCTTGCGTGAGTTGGTAAGGTAGCAGCGCAAGTCTTGTCAGACGCTTACCAAGTCATGGACGAGTGGTGTAAGAAGGTTCCGTTCAAGTTAATGAGAGCGGGTAGACCCAAACAATGGTGGAGTACCAATCAAAATCTCCACTGAAATACCGATGTGGCGTAATTGGTAGCCGCGACAGTCTTAGGAACTGTTGTCGAAAGACGTGTAGGTTCGAGTCCTATCATCGGTACTTATATGGTGACTATAGTTCAGTTGGTTAGAACGTCTGATTGTGGTTCAGAAGGTCGTCGGTTCGACTCCGATTAGTCACCCATTATAAGGTCAGATGTCCGATTGGAAGGTGTAGGTACGCAATACCTATAACGGTGGTTCGAATCCATCTCTGACCTCAATTTGAATGAAAACTGTAAATTATGTATGACCCAAAACAAGACCCTGCCTTTACAAATAACCCTTATCTAACAGATTATGAATTTAATTATGATTTAATGATGGACCCATGTAGTAACCCAAATCCACCTTCATGGTGTGAAGACGGTACTGGAGGTCCTTGTAATAACCCTGACCACGGACCTTATTGTGATGGTGTTCACGCAGTACCATGTGATGGTGGAATTATGATGTTATTTCTTTCTGCAATATTTGGGGTATCATTAATCAAAAAAAGATTTGTTTTATCGAGATACATGTAGTATATTTGTATTCGTTATTTAACATATGCACCCCTAGCTCAGTTGGATAGAGCATCTGCCTTCTAAGCAGACGGTCACAGGTTCGAATCCTGTGGGGTGTACAAAAAATCTACAATAGATTTGGTAGTTCAAAAAAGTTACTTATCTTTGTAGTGTTCTTTACAGAATGCCCGGATGGTGGAAGTGGTAGACACGACAGACTTAAAATCTGTTTCGCCGAACGGTGAGTGTGGGTTCGAGTCCCACTCCGGGTACTAAGATAAAGTTCTTTGATATGATGGTATAGTAAATAAGTAAAACTTTCGCTGATGACCCCTCTGCGACAAAAAAGGGGAACCAATACGGGGACGTAGCTCAATTGGTTAGAGCATCAAGCTTATATCTTGAAGGTCGGAGGTTCGATTCCTCTCGTCCCTACTAAAACTATAATAAAATGGGGGGTCGTCTCTTCGTCCTGATGTGTGGCGACCTCCCGATATAACAAATCGCGTGTGAGGTGAATATGGGGCTTCGGCCCCTACCTCACACACAACAAGCCGTGTAGTCGTGAAAGGAGTGGTGACTGGAAGCGACCTGAGTACTAGAAAACTCAGACCTGTGTGAAAGCAATCTGTGGGTTGGATGCGCCGACTAAGTAGTATCTTTTGATACCTTACCCTTATTCTAGTTTGGGTGTCGTTCGGAGAGTAGTGGGTTCGAATCCCATCACATTGGCTAAATTTAAATCACTAAACCCTCCTACTGACAAGGAGGGGAGGTAAAGATGAACGGGGTATGTCAGAATCCTCAGTAATCGGTGTAACGGTTCGAATCCGTCAGGGGTATTGTCCTTGTAACTATCGGAGTATACACCACCTCAATTGCCACTATAGCTTAGTTGGTAGAGCAGCTGATTTGTAATCAGCAGGTCGGCGGTTCGAGTCCGTCTAGTGGCTCCATATAAAAAAGAGGGGGTATCGCATAGTGGCAATTGCGGCTGACTGTAAATCAGCTCCTTCGGGTTCGGAGGTTCGAGTCCTTCTACCCCCACATTCTCCCTTAGCTCAGTTGGTTAGAGCATCTGACTGTTAATCAGAGGGTCCTTGGTTCGAGCCCAAGAGGGAGAGCGGCGCCTGAAGACTGAGAGAAGGGGAGTGACTATTAATTTAGTCCTCCTCTTTTTGTATTTATAAATAAAATAATAAAATGAAAATAGGATTATGGCACGAAGGGCTTGTAGGGGACGACCTACAAACCAATGAATCAAGTTTTAGTACATATGCAAGTGAGTATGTTAAATTTGTTACTGACAATAATATAGACAGGGCATTTTTTATATTACATGACCCCAATAGTAAAGACGGTAGATACCTTAAAAACGGATGGTTTGAAAAATATTGGTTAAATAAACTACCTAAAAATTGTGAGGTAGGACTTTTAATTGATACCGAACCTGGTTCTTCATGGGTAAACTCCAACCCTATATTAACTTCAGGTGATAGTATGGAAATTGCATTTCAATATATATCAACATTAAATAACACTTCGGGTAATAAACAAATAACGTGCGTGTCTTTTGATTCTGAGGATGTATCGGGTTCAGGTAAGTGGGGAGATGGATATTATAGTGTGGACGGAATTAAATGGATTAACAATATGGTGGGTAAGTATATTACTAACCCAAACTTTGATTGGGGGTTTGCTGGTCAATCTAACGACCCTAACAAACTTAACAACTACAGGGAAGTATATTGGGTTGGTGAGTTACTAAATTGTGGTTGTACTGGAATTTTAGCTAAAAACGATAGTCTTAAATGTCAGTGTCCGAATACGCCTTACTGTAAAAATAAAAACGATATAAACGGAATTTTAAATACTCCGATAGGTGATTACCTAAAAAAACCTGAATTAACTGGTTCTACAATATGGACTATGTTTTCAGTAGAAAGTACATCTAAAACTGATTGTGTATCATTACCTTACGCTAGTAACTCTAAACACCCGTGTGGTATTATGGACGCTTTTGGTGTGTGGGATAAATCGGACTTTATGTCTTTTTTAAATGAGGTTGAGTTAAAATATGGAATTAAACAAGTTATGATTTATGAGTGGCAATTCATTCCGAAAAAGTGGTTAATATAAATATTATTAACCACAACGGCCACCCCAATACTACCCATAATCTGTCCAAGTAGTTCATAGTTATTCCTGATTTCTGAATTGGATTTTCTAATATAACCGCAACGACTATACCTAATGTAAAGTAGATGCAAACAGTTCTAATGTTAGTTATGTCATTAATGAATAGTTCAATAAGGCTCATACCATAAATACTTTTTTATATCAAAATTTAATCATATCTTTGTATTATGACAAACGAAGATTTACAAAAACTTAAAGATAATATTTCAGAATACAGAGAAGATGAAGGATATGAGCGAACTTTTGAAAATGGAGGACAGAATTACTATAATATCTCCTTTTACCCGATGTCTTGTTTTGGAAAACGAGGGTCGTAAGGTGATTAAACCATACCAGGTATATAAAACTTGGGTTATTGACATTAGATAATGTATTACTATATTTACATGAGGAAAGGGTTCTTTGACATAAACAAATATTAAAATTTAAAAATCATGAATACAGAAATAATGTTTTTTGTAGGGGGTATTTTAATGTCAGGTCTAATAGGTTTGGTATTTTGGGTATCTTCGAACAGAAAAGAAATAGTTAGTATTAAAGCGGAAGACGAGTCATTGTCAGACCTTTTAAAACAATTACAAAATGAAGTTAAAGACTTAGAACTAAATGTTCATAAATTCGTTGATAATATGTACAGAGATACTGATGATAAGTTCAACAATTTTGATAAAGGATTGGATAGTAGATTAGATAAAATGGAAAACCGTCTCCACACTATGTATGAAGACGGTTGTAAACCAGTTGATAAACTTAAAACTCAGTTAAACGGGTAAATTAGTTAAAGAACTCTTTCTTAATTTGATAATTACCATTAGTGTATTTTATTTTCTTAATATAAATTCCTGATGAGGTTATCTCACTTAAATTAATCTTAGCACCGTAGATATTATAGTATTCTATATTTTCTACGGTGTTTTGATTTTCAGGAATTTGTATTCCTTTAGAATTAATAATTTGTTTAACCGACTCAGGGATTTCAGTTTCTAACATCATACCATTCTCACACTGTAGACCAAATACGGAAATAAAGTCTAATATATCGTCAACACCAATAATACTATCCTGATTAAAATCTAACGGACTACATTCTACAGTTAATCCAAAGTTTTGTAGTAAAGGAAATAAGTCAGAGGTACCTACAATACCATCTTCATCTAAATCCCAAGGACAATCACCTAATGGTGGACATACATCAACAGGAGGACCCACATAAAAAGGTAATATCTCTTCATCTCCCCAATTTCCTGTTACTGTGTTTAGAGTGTCATTACCATTTATAATAGAAGTCGGACCCCCACAAGGGTAAAACATACCATTTCCAAATAAATCTTCTAAAACTAAAACATAATTTCCTTCTTCTAAACAATATGTGTTAGTTTCAACCTCACATGCGTATACTTCATTATCATAGTAACCCCCCTCATCAATTAATTCCTCAGTATCTGAGTTGTATAGACTCCATTCGAATCCATAAGGTAAAGCATCAAATTCTATAGTAATGTCTATAAAAGTACCTTCATAATTGTTAATTTGAAGGGTATTAGTATTATTATCTTCATATATGTCACCTAATACTTCTACATTAACCTCTATATCTGAGATACCGTATTCTATATTGATATTAGGTATTATTATAACTTCACTTTCAGCAAAACCTAAATTTCCTACCCAATTAATAGAACTACTTTCACCATTTAGAGAATAATTAATAGTGGCTTCAGTTAATGTATCACCAAAACTCTGTAAGTTGAAAATTATATCCTTTGTGGTTGAACATCCCAAATTAGGAACTGATAACCCATTAATAGAAACGTCTATCCCCCCAACGGCACCACATGCTAAATTATTATCCACAACTCCAGGTCTAAAAGTTTCTAATTGGGATAACATTCTTAAAGTCTGTCCTTGGGTAAAACTTTCCATACAATTATCAGTAGTATAATCCATAAAATTCTCTATTAAATCACCACCACAAGCACCTCCATTTAAGGGACATCCAATGTTTCCTGTAGTGACAGGTGTATCACATACTTTATCCCCTTGTGTTTCACAGTTAGTGTTGGTAGGGGTACATGTACTTGTTTGATTAAATGTGTGAAATAACCCACAATAGTGTCCCATTTCATGAACCAGAGTTCTATTTAACCCATAACTACCTACATTAGTAATTCCAAAAGCGTTAGTCCCCATAAATACCCCATAATTAGTTGGGGGTAAATAAGCGAACCCTAACGGACTACCAAAAGGCGCTATAAAAACATTACAATAATTATTTCTATCATATCCAATTTGATTGGATACTTGAATGTGGTTATTGTAAAAAGCCGTAGCGTCCCACTCCTCTATATTTAAATTATCCCAATCATAATATCTAATACCTTCAATAGGTTCTCCATCAGTAGAAGCATTTGCTATACAAAAATTTATCTGTGTGTTTGCAGTAGGTACATCACTAAATTCTCCCGCAAAATTATCATTTAAATTATCAAAAGCTTCTTGTATAAATTCCACAGGTAAATGGTAGTCAGTTCCGTAGGGTTCACCAAAATGAATTACATGAACTATTACAGGAATTGTAATAGGTAAATCTGATTTGTTTGAAATTCTTATCGTCTCTTCTGATTTTTTCGCTATAGATTCAAGTTTTTGGTAGCTCCTTTTAAATTTAGGGTCTTTTAGTTGCTGTTCAAATAATATATCAGTACCACATCTCGTGGGTTCCTGAGAAAATATTATGTTATTAAATAAACTAAATAAAAATACTAAAATTAAAGGTCTTAAAAATGTCATTACTTATGGTAGAGTAGATTGTACTACTCGTATATAAATAGATTTATTTTTTAAGTTATCCATGTAGGATTATTCCTATTAAAATAACTTTGATAAATGATTATTTTTTACTATATTTAATTAGTTGGATTTATATCCATAAACTTTTTAAAACTTATAAAAATGAAAAATTTAATATTTTTATCCGCTGTCGCTTTATTGTCTTCATGTGGAACGGTAAATGAAGAAACTGAAGTTACTATTACAGACACTACTAATCAATGTTGTGATACTACTGTAGTTGACACAACAGTAGTTAACATTTTTGACCCAACAGGTATTAGTAACGTTCAAGAACTTCTTGACACTTTATCTAATATGCCCGAAGGAACTATAGTTAAAGATTAATAACCGATGTCGAAAAAAAACTACGAAGATTTATACCAAGGAAGAAGAAAGAATCAACTAGAATTTAGTTATAAAGTGGTTATTCTTGGGTACTATGGAATTATCCTTAGTATTTTATGTTTTATGTTATATCATTATTTGTAATGAAACGTACTAAAATAATAAATTTGTTCGCGGGACCTGGGGCTGGTAAATCAACCATAGCCTCAGGTCTTTTTCACGAAATGAAAAAACGTCATATTAAATGTGACGCCCCTTATGAGTTTCCAAAAGAACTTGCTTGGAATGAATCTAATAAAGAAATAAAAGACCAGCTTTACGTCATCGCAAATCAACATAGGGGTATTGTTAGGTCTTATGGTATTGTTGATTACATTATTTTAGATTCTCCTTTACTATTATCGTTAGCGTATAGAGATAATTACACTTCAGAATATCCCGCGAATTTATATGGGGAAAGTTTTGAGCGTATGATGTTAGATATTCATAACAAATATGATAATATTAATATATTTTTAGATAGACCTGAAAATATACACGAATATGAAGGTAGGTTTCATAATGAAGATATGTCAAAAAAACTAGATAGAAGAATAATTTCTATTTTAGAAGTTAACAACATCCCTTTTATAAAAATGAAAGTTGATAAAAATACTATAGATAGTATTTTAAATTTAATCAATTATCCTTGAGCCTCAGTCCAAGATATTCTACATTTTACATTACCCGCTTGTGAACCGTTATTCTTAGCGAATATTGTTAAGGTGTCTGGACCGTCAGGGAAAGAGTTAGGACCCCCTAAAACACTATTACTTAAATCTCTAACGTCTGATATGTCAAGAGTGGATGATGTGGCTCTCGTACCACCTTCGTCTGTAAGGAACAGTCCTATAACATCACCACCAATAACCTCAGTATTATCTGTGTGGTCAACGTACTGTGATATACTTCCATTACCCGCAGCATCCCAATTACTTTCAGTTTCGAATAATGTTGATTCTCCGTTTATTTTAACAGTTATCGTAAACTGACCTGTAGCAACAACACCTATTGTTTTTAGTGTGACTAAAGAACGATTGATTAAGTTTCTAACTCCATAAAACCCTGGAATACCATAATCAACGCTAGGTGCTAATCGAATTGTTAATAACGCCTCTTCATTCCCCGCAGTAATTGTTTTATTACCCGCATTTGACGCAGTAAATAAGTATGATTTATCCACATCAAATTTACCGTCCATAATTACTGAGACACCCCAGTGACTTAAAGTAGGTGAAAAGTTTTGATTAACGGATAACCAAGTATCATTAACAGAACCTGTAGTATTTCCTGCTGATAAAAACCCTACATTTCTATTAACTAAATTAAGTGTAGTATTATCACCAGATTCACTTCCTTTAGTATATTCTATATATTCATTATTAATGTTTATAGTACCGGCACTTGGTAAATAATACGCATCTTCAGTAAGTATGTCTAATGTTGTTGATGAGGTGGTCATTGAAGATTTTAAGTAACCGCTTTTAGAAACTGTATTAATTTCAAATCTAGCAGGTAAGTTACCTGTCCTCATATAAGCCTCTGTGTTAAGATTATTATTTACAAATTCATGAAAGTAGAACACTTCTCCTTGCGTTCCTCTCATACCGTACCTAATTTTACCCGCACCGTACCATGAATAATCTAGGAATACCATTTGCATTTTTGATGCGTCAAATACATAACCAGAAGGACCGCTACCATCTAAAACATCTAAATTAAAGTCAGACCTTTTAACCCTTTGTTCTACAGTCTTAACGAGTTTTATTCTCTCTACTGTCGAACCTTTATAGTCAGGTGCTACTGTTATCTGAGTGTCACTATCAATGGATGTTATATAATAAGCTTGACCTTTAATAACTACAAAATCACCTTCATATAGTTGTGTGGTAAATTTAGTGCCGTCACCTGTAACTATAGATGAATCTGTCGTTGCAGTTATAAATCCTGATATCTGAGTAGTACTATTTCTTTTTACGCAGTATAACTCATCCCCATCATGCTCAAAGAATAATCCGTTCTGTTGGTCGAATAGACCTGACCTTACAACTGCATCATTCCACTCATTTACAATAATTCTAATAAGACCACCAGGATTAGTATCGGTAGGTACACTTCCTGAATCTATTGGTATTTGTAGTGAAAAATCTTTAGGACTTGATACTCCATTTATAGATGTGCCACTAACGTTGTATGGGTTTGAACCGCCACTAACAGTAAATCCTTCTAATGTTATTTTAATCGATTCTAAATAATCTCCAGGTAGTTTAAATCCGTGTACTTGGTCAGTCTCAATAAACATATCATAATATGGATATGTTGTAGCGTCGTAATTACTTGTATCTACACTGTACAGAAATACATCATAAGTTGGTTTAAATAGGATACCAGTACTGAACTGTATACCTTTACCTGATTGGTATCTAAAGTACCCTCTAGTCTGCCTTACAATTTGACAATTAGGTGAATATCCCTCAGGGCTAATTTGAACCCCTCCATCAAAGTATCTATGTATTGCACTTCCATTATTTCTAACATAAACTTTAGTTGTGGAATCCGAAACTGTATTAGAGTTCGTATAGTCGCTATCAGACGCACCTAAGAACTCAACTTCAGTATTACTTAATACTTTAGTGATTTCAAAAGAACCTATCCAATCCGTATCCGAAGATGCGGAATCCACCACATAAATAGTAGAACCTATAAATAATGAGTGGTTGGTTGAAAATGTGACTTTGAGGTTACGTCCTCCACTAACACGAGATACGGAGGTAAGAGGTAGTTCGGAGGAAAAATAAAACCCTCCAGTATAAATGACAGTATAATCAGTTTTTTGGTTACCTACATATGTTGTTGGCGAGTTAGGGATTATACCAAACGAAGTCGAACCTGAAGTACTTACAATTAGGAAAGATGTGTCTAAATATGTAGGGTCTTTAGTTTCTTTGAAAATGATGGGTTGACCAACATAGAAAGGAATTGTTGGTGCTACCGTTACTGTAACTTGCAGACCGTCTCTTGATATAGTATCTAGATTTAATGAAAACGCTTGTCTTGTAAAATATGGTGATGTGGTATTAACTGTCGGTGACCACGATAATATTCGTTCAGATGTTCTTGGGTCGTCTAAAGCGACTATAGTTGCCGCAGAACCGAACTTCTCGTAATGACACTCAATTTTATTTTGACCTTCAAAAAACTTGACGTAAACAATTTTATCAACTTGGCTTTGTGTACTAGAACCATTAGGGGCATACTCTGCTTTCCAAATAAACACCCTATTTGGTGAAGTACCTGTACTACGTTTGGAGTATTTAGCTACCTCCATATCAGTACCAAACATCTTCAATATTGGTCCATATGCGGTATTTCCAGGGTAAGACGATTGACCTATATTTGAAATGTCTCCGTTACCCGTTGCTCTAGTTCCAAAAAATAACACACCGTTATTATTACCCCTTACAGTATTAAATGTAAAACCATTGACAGTAACATTAAACCCTATACTTCCATTTCTAGATGCTGAAGTATCATTATTGTCAGGATTACTAAAGTTTTCTATCGTGGTAAAACTCGCACTTTCTAAAGAAGTGTCGTAAGTAATACTAGTCGTATTTGCTGGTGTTACTAAAGTCGAGGGTGATATTGATGTTATTTGTTCCGCGGTAAATGCTGGTTCGTTAGCTTTTTGATATATACCAGGTATGTTAGCTTGTAGTTGAACAGTTTCCCATTTTGTAGGTTGTAAAGAATATTCAAAGTCGGTATCAATAAGTGATTGTGGATTACTTACTCTCATCTTATCCACAGGGTCACTATATGGACCATCGGGTACTATTTTTTGACCTCCCTTATCAGCATATATTTGTAAATAATCAGTATCAGACATGGTCGATGTGTCATACTCTAAAGTCAATGTAGTAAGATTTGTGTCTTTGTCATAAGTGGCGCTACCTCCTCTACCTTGTTGTGCAAAATTATATATTATAAGGTTATCGGTCGTGTTAGTTATTAATAACCATTCTTTTACATTGTAGTTACCTCTAACTATAATTTTTTTCTCACTTGCATCGAAAGTGTAATTTTCTAATAATGTTTTAGCCATATTTTCTTTAGTATTATGACATAGCTATTGATATAGCTATGTTTGTTTAGTATTATGACATGGCTATTGTCATAGCCATGTTTGTATTATCCATTAGGTCACCGTATAAGACCCAATTATCGGTTGATAGTTGTTTTAATTTGACAACCGAACCTTCTTTTTCGGTCATTAGGTCTGCTTTTGATGTGATTGTTACACCCTGAGCACCCACAAAAGTAATCTGACCTGTATTTGATTGCTCTATTGTTATTTCACCTGACGATGTAAACTCTACTGATGAGTTCGCAGGAACAGTAAACACTGAATCAGTAGTTCCTAAATATTCTATGTATCCTCCAACATCATCATTTGTAAACTGATATGTTGACCTATCACTTACAGTTGTTATGCTTGATGGAATTGGTTTTATTTCTACACCCGATATTTTAAGCCCCATATAATTACTCCTTTTTAATAAGTACCTTAAAAACCATAATAAAAAATTTTTTATTTAAAATATTATACTTATATTTGTATTTGTATTCAAACCGCGCCCATAGCTCAGTTGGTTAGAGCATCCGACTCATAATCGGCAGGTCCTAGGTTCAAGTCCTAGTGGGCGCACAAACACATTACGATGAATATTTTTATTTTAGATACCGATGTTAAAAAATGTGCTGAATATCATAACGACAAACATGTCGTTAAGATGATACTTGAAAGCGCACAACTATTATGTGGAGTTCATCACATGACAGAATCTAGTATGGATTACGTACCATATAAGTTATCTCATAAAAATCATCCTTGCTCGATATGGGCTCGTGAAAATATGTCAAACTACTTATGGTTATGTGAACTTGGTCTTGAACTATGTAAGGAATATACATACCGTTACGGTCGTCGACACAAATCACAGGAGGTTATTGAATGGTGTATTGAAAATCGTCCTAAAATACCTGAAGATGATTTTACTACCCCACCTAAGGCAATGCCTGAAGAATATAAAGTAAATGATGTTGTCCAGTCATATCGTAATTACTATATAGGTGAGAAAAAATCTTTTAGTAAATGGAAAAATAGAGATTCACCTGTTTGGTTTAATCTAAATTAGTAATTACATTTACGTAAAATAAACTATTATGATTTACATAGCTAATTTAATACTTACAATTTATGCGGTGACGATTACTTACTCTGTTATAAAATTAATCAAAATAAATAATGAATAAATACTTTCAATTTTCAGGTACTATTAATGGTACAAATTACTTTCTAAGAAATCTGTTGTCTACTTTTATCGCATTTGGCGGAGGGTGGATGATTGGTTATGGGTTGGCTACAGAAGCCACATATCTTTTTATGTTGGGGTTATTACTACTACTTCCAACTATATGGTTTAATATCTGTACAATATTTAAAAGGTCAAACGCTTTATTTCCACAACAAGCGATATGGATTACAGTCGGTATGATAACCTTTCAGGTACTCGGAGAGATTAATGAATTATTTTCTATCGTCCCTCTTATTATGGGATTGATTCTTTTGTTTAAAAATTCTAATATAGAAACACACGAAGGTTAAACCTTTAGGAGAGATGGCAGAGCGGTCGAATGCGACGGTCTTGAAAACCGTTGTACCGAAAGGTACCGGGGGTTCGAATCCCTCTCTCTCCACATAATTTAAAAATTAAAAAAATGGAATACGGAGAAGATTTTAAAAAGTATGCAATGAGTGACCATAATATCTCATCATTTAATATGGATTATTATGAAAAACAAATTAAAGGTTCACTCACACCATATATTCTTGAAGAAAGGGAAATGAGAGTTACTCAGATGGATATATTCTCTAGATTAATGAGGGACCGTGTATTGTGGGTGGCCGGTGGTGTTGATGACCGTATGTCAACAGTGGTCCAAGCTCAACTAATGTATCTTGACTCTGTAGATAATTTAGATATTACAATGCATATCGATTCTCCAGGTGGTTCAGTTAAATCTGGTTTGTCTATGGTAGATGTGATGCAGTATATTAAATCGGACATTGTTACTGTAAATACGGGAATGGCAGCTTCTATGGGTTCAGTACTATTAGGTGCGGGGACTAAAGGAAAAAGGTCGTCACTAAGATTTTCAAAGACAATGTTACACCAATCTAGCGGAGGGGCTTATGGAAATATTCAAGACGCTAGAATTAATTTTGAAGAGTGGGAAAAAGTTAATAAAATTCTTTTTGAATTACTCGGAGAGTTCTGTGGTAAAGACCCAAAACAGGTTATTGAAGACTCCTCAAGGGACTTTTGGATGGACGCTAATGAAGCACTTGAGTATGGTATTATCGATGAGGTGATAAAAGTTAAGTCGTAATCTTTAAAATATTTTAGTAAGAATATTGTTATACTTAGAATTTTAATATATTTATCGTGTGTATAATAACGTTAATATAGTAAAAAATGGATTTTATAAAAATTTTAGAGGTGTTACTTACTTCAATTACTTCAATTGTAGTAGCTTTGGTCGGTGCTGGGTTTTTTAAGAGATATAATGATAAAAAAACAAAATTAGAATCTAAGGGTACTTTACTCGCTCAAATTAAAAAGGATGAGATAGTTCATTTAGCGATAAGAGATGTCAGACGTAGATATAATGCGGATAGAGTTTATGTATGGCAATTTCATAACGGAGGGTATTTCTACACTTCATCCCCTATGCAAAAATTATCAATAACCTATGAAAGGTGTTCCCAAGGACTAGAAAGAAAATCTGAAAAAAATCAAAATCATTTAATAACTAACTTTACCACGTATATAAAAGATGTGATGGACGGTAAAATGTATTTTCCAGATATAACAAAATTACAAGATATTGGATTGAGGTCATTGGCACAATCTCAAGGAACTACTTCTCATTGCGCGACTCCTATTTACGATAAACAAGGCCATTTAATAGCTTTGTTATGTTTAGATTGGGTTTGGAGTGATATACCCTCTGAATTTTTAAAAAAGGACGGAACGTTCACACAAGATTTTATAGATGAGTTTAGTAAAGATTCTGACACATTAGACCCTTACTTATGAATGTATTAAACGCATATAAAAAAAATTACAGTATAATAAAAGTTATTATATTATTATCTATATTATCTGTAGTTAATACGTTAGAGGGGTTTTTATACGCCGAGTATGGGTTTTCTAATGTATTTATATTTACAGAAATATTTAGCTTTGCACTTACTATGATAATAGTGCTTGGAATATGGTGTGGGTGGGAAAAAGATAAATGTACTACTTACACTAAAGATAAATAACTTTAGTAAGCTCGTATACTAACCTCAGGATTATTACTTCCGTATGTTGATGGTTTTTTTTGAATTCTATACCTTGGGTGATTTAATGTGATACCCTCTAATCTTATTGAAACGAAATTTGTGTCATACCCTCCCCATTCGTCTTCGAATAGTATAGTATCTGCAGTGTTATCAATAAGCATAATCTCACTATCGTACTTCTCAGATATTGTTTTAAAGTCGTTTACTGAATTATATTTACCTATATTATTTTTAACTTCATCAACAAATTCACTATTTTGAGTAAGTACTGTTGAATAAACGATATCGATAGATTCCTCATTATCATCAATTTCTCCATCTCCTTCACATTCAGGACATTCATAATTTCCATCTCCTGAACACGCATCACAGTAAACATACTCATCTCCATTACAATCTGAACATGACTCATCATCGTCATCACTACCACACTTATCACATGGTACTTGACCATCTCCACCACACTCATCACACTCTACTTGACCCTCACCTCCACAATAATCACAATCAGACTTATTAAAATACTCATAACCATCGGATTCCATAGTATCAATCATAAATATGTTATCTGTTTTTCTAACTGCTTCGATATCCGTATCACCATTTAATAAGTTATAAGCCGCAAATATACCTCTAACCATTACAATATCTTCAGTGTTTTCTAAAATATTAAAAGTTATAACGTTTTTTAAAGATACTTGAGCGATATACGATACTGAAGGTTTTTTACCTTTAATTCCTTTATTTAATAGTTCCATAGAGACCAATTGAGCCAAAACTTTACCTATTTTTAAAATATTTTCTTCCATAACCTAATAATACTATAAATAGTAAGTATTTATATAATATACGATAGTAAAATGGGTCATATTAGAAAAAATATTAAAAGGGTTTTAAAAGAGTACGATAAAGAGGAATTATTTGACTACACACCAAATTTTTCCGCGGATGAATTACTCAAGTATATAGAATCAGAATGGGACGTAGAGATGTTGAGTTTAGTTAACTCAAAAATAAATGAGAGGATTGATTTCTTAAACCGTATTGCTGACATGAGTGCCAAGAAAGAAGTTAAAGGTTTTAAAAGATATGAAGATTAAATTAATCGATATACTATTAGAAGAAGTTACTGAGTCTCAACTACTACCGTCACCAATCGGACCTACTAGTGAAACTTCTTCGTTTGGTTCTCGTTCTATCGGTGGAGTAAGGGGTCAACATAACGGTATAGATTTACACTCACCTGTGGGTACTCAGATACTTAATCCGGCTAGTGGTAGAGTTATAACAGCAAAAAAAGTCGATGAGACATGGAATGAAGTACTTATTAGAACAGAAAACAAACCTAATGGTAATGATAGGTGTGGTTCTCGTGTTGTCATAGAACATACATCAGGAATACTAAACGGTCTAAAAACTATTTACTGTCATTTGTCAGAAATAAATGTGGGTAAGGGTGATGTTATTGAAGAAGGTCAATTAATTGGTCTTACAGGTGGTAAACGTAATAGTAAAGGGTCAGGTAGAACTATCGGTCCACACTTACATTTAGGGGTTAAAAATAATAATGAACCTTTAGACCCTAAAAACTACTTTTCATTCAAACGGGGAGGTCTTGGAGTGTCATCCGTACAAAGTAATAGTACAAATACAGGAACCACTAAAAGTTCACCTATAATACCTTCGGAGTACATTAAAAATAATTTAAAAAAGAAGGCCATAGGTAAAAATAAAGTTGAAGTAAATAATCAACTTAAAGACCTTAAAAATTACCTTTTCTACGATATTAAGTGTGCAAGAGCGTTTCCTGTAATATATGTACAATGGGAACCTAACCCACAAAATGAACCTGAACGGGTTGTATTATTTGGGGATTTGCAAGATGGTACACCTTATCAAGTGATTCCTGTAGAAAAAAGAGGTGGTGAGTGGGGATTTATTGATTCTTCTGTAGGTGAATGGCAAGAATTTTCAGAATCTAATTGGTGTACGAATAAGTACAGACTTAAGTAAGTAAAACCTAAAACCGTTAATTTATTGTTTTTATTTAATAATGTGATAGGTTACTAACTATACTATTTTTAAGTTTTTAATATATTTATATGTAAATTCATAAACTTAAAAAGTATTACTGAATGGTTTAAACATATTTTTATTAAAATAATTTTGTTTATAACCAATCCCTACCCTATATTTACTAAAAACAATTACACTGTAGAAATACTCGTATATTTACTTTTTATAAAAAATTAAAAATGATGGAAAAGACTGGTAGTATTAAGTTTCTTAACCAAGAAATTAAAAAGCTTGAAAAAATCAGAAGTGAACTTCAGGAGAGATGTCTCCATAAAGAAACGTCAATTAAATTTATAACTACGGATACTACTCCAAGACTTATCTGTAGTAATTGTGATAAATCTATCGGATATCCTGATAAGGAACAGTTAGACGTATTTCTTACAGGTCGGTAGCGTTTTTTGTTTTTATGTCCTAATATTATTACGTATAACCGATTTTAAGGTTGTTATTTAAACTATCTTTATCTTTACATATACCGATAAGGTTTATGTTAGTTTCGTTTAATAACGACTCTCTTTTTGTGCCTAACTGTATTATATTTTGATACTTACTGGTGACTCCGTAATTTTTATTTATAATTATTACATAAAAAATAAACCCCCCACTATTGTGGAGGGTTTATTACTATTCTAAAATACTTTTACTTAAAGTCAAAGGAGAATACCTTTATTTAAAATCAAAGGAGACTCATCCTTGTTTGATTTAACATAAAACAGTTTTTCTGTTTCTTCAATAATCAATTCCTTATTACTGTAACGTCTTGGGTAGTTTTTGTAAACATACTCCGTAACTTTTTCTTTGACTTCCTTGTCCATTGTAATTGTTTCCATTTTCTTTTTTTATTTTAATAATTTAGTGTTGTTGCTTCCATTTTCCAATTACCATACCGACTATACTCTTCGTTAGGTTCTCCAACCTCTAACCAAGTTTCGGCACCCTTCTCACGGCTATCGTCAAAAACTTCCATCTCTGGCCACTCATCAAAAATCAATAGAGAGGCATCATCCTCATCATCAAAGTTTCCTTTGTTTTCTTCAAACCAATCATAATCATCTTTAATCTCTTCAAGATACTCCAACAACTCTTCGGCGGTATTACCCTCATACGCGGGAGTACATTTACGAAGTGATTCAACGTCGACTTCAATAGGTTCGGAAGCCTGTGCTATCCGATAAGATTCGCAAAAGCGAACATAAACTTTTTCTTCTGACATTTTTGTTTTATTTTTTGTTCAGTACAAATGTAAAACAAAAATCCCTTACAGACAAATAATTTTTAATAATTAATCTCTTTGTGTACTAGAACTATAATTAACCCCTTCTTTCCATCCGTATTCGCTGAGTATTTTTTTCATCTCATTTTCAATTTCTCTTTGCACACTATAAGTATAACAAGGGTGAATATCTCTCCATCTTGGGTGTATTTGCACTTCACTATTGTAACTTTTCCTAACTCGGAAAACTATACTATGAATACAATTATGAGTATCTAAGTCCTTTATTCGTTTCCTAATTTCTTTTCTAAATACGTTTTTTATATAACTTTCTATACCACTTATTACGTGTCTTTTTATAACGATACTGGCCTCTTGAGGGAAATATCTTCTAAAAAATGAGTTTAGTCTGTTATCTATTATGTTTGTGGTACGAGCCCAATTGCCGTCTGTTTGAAGTGCCTTTTCCAAATCAATAGTTGGTGTTATAGAATATGGGTCACTTCTGGATGTATTTTTTTTAACATCAGGAAAGTTAAACGATAACCAATCAGGATATAAACTTGGGTTTTGTCTTTTATCCATCACAATAAACGCACTTGCATAATCTATGACAGTGGAAGTAATTTTATTTCTTTCCCTACGTACAGTATCATATAATTTTTGATTAGCAGTACGGTATTGTTTTTGTAATTCATCGTACTTTTCTCTACTAATTTTACGGTTTGTTGTCTTATGTCTATACACCTTTTCCTCCCATTGCCAACGGTAAGAATATAACCTATCCTTAATTTTTTTAACTCTCTTATCAAGACGGTCAATATAGTCTTGGTTCACCTTAAGAACCGACATTTCATTTAATTGTTCAGACATTACAAAACTTATTTAAATCAATTTTTAGTGTTTCTAACTCATTTTCATCGACAATACTACCAGGTACTAAATTGTAACCATCATTTCTTGTTAATTTTTTAGAACTACACCTATATGTTATTGAATGTGATTTATTACCCTTACTCACTAAGTCTGCACTTATCAAATCACCCTCTCCTACGATATTTTCTAATTCCAATCTTCCGTCAAATTGTACATCGAGTCCTTTTTGAAATCCCACGTCATAACCTGTTTTAGCAAAATTAATAACTTGCTCATTTAGGTTATAAAGACCCCTAATTTTACTCTTTTCTAACTCAGTAATCGTAAACTTCATATATTATAAATATTACCAACCTATTAAACGGCTAACAGGTAATTTAAAAGTTTTTTCAAACCATTTTTTATATAATTCCTCAAATTTATTACCTAAATACCCTATTTCCGTTGAAAAATAATCTTTTGAGTAATAGAGTAGTGGAAAATCTCCTTCCATAAACTCGTTATTTGTAAAAGTAACGTTTTCTAAGTATTTTGGGTCATATAAGGCGAACCAGTCATTAATCTCAGGTAATGAATCGACATCGTCTTTAAAAAACTGTAAAACGTCCTTTTTACCGTCAATAAACTTATTAAATTCACCAACATCACTTAAATCCCACACATTTGTTACGGGTTTTTCGTGTTTTTTCATTAATTTGTCAAAAGCTGAAACTAATTGTGACTGTTCTATCAGTATTTCCATACATATAAATATATTTTTATTTATATTTATAAATAAAAAAATGAAAAAGATTTATGAGTTTAGAGATGAGTTAATGAGAAGAAAAATTGAAGGGTTCGCACAGTTCTATATAGACGAAAAAGGAAAGTACTTTTCAATTGATGAATTTATTAAAGAAGTTGACGAATTAAGGGTATGTAGTTGTCCCCCAACTGTAAATAAGGACTGATTACCTTTGATTTATGTATTAAATTTACTATATTTGTAGTATTAAACTAAAAAAATACTTATTATGAAAAAATACCTTTTTATTACCTTATCAGTTATAATTTTATTCGGATGTACAAAAGAAACTTACCTCACCGAACCATTAATCACCCCACAAGTCGATAGTTTAACCAATAATCAGGAAGAGTTGAGTAATATTGAACTTTTCAACAGTATGAACCGAGATGTCGAGGTTGAATTGACTTTTTATGGTAACTTAGGTGTTGGTGCTCTAGTTATGGCTCCTACTTGGACAGATACAGTATTAACTCCTATTTACACCACGGTAGTAGACACTACAGAAACTTATACTTTAGGGGTCGGTGAGAGCTTCACAATTATGGTACAATCATTTAATAGCTGTTACGTTCAACTGGATGTAACTTTAGATGATAACGAAACCTATTCACTATATGACGATAGTAATACTGGTTATCTATACCACACCCTACAAAACTAATTTAAGACCCATAACCTTTTTACCGATTGTAAGTGTCCTTAAACCGTAAAATCTGTTTATACCCCTCTATTGTCCATTACTGACCACACTTTTAGAGTCATATCACCTCTTAAAAGTGCCGCAATTAGTCTTCCTACCCCCCAATATAACTCTCCATTAACCATTGTTGACGGTTCTGCAGTTTTTGGGTCATAATTAATGTATTCTTCGTATCTTTCGGGATTTTGGTCGAATATTTCACCAGATTTTAGACCAAATTTACTTCCAATTTCGGTATCTGAGATGTGTTGTACGTCTTCTAACTCCAGTCTATACTTTGGGTTGGTCTTAATCATCTCCATAACATGTCTTGGAGTCCTTCCGATTGACTCTTTTACTGAATCTGTCTGTAATAAGTTCAATAAATTCATAGTTATTGGGTAATTTGGGTCTAGCTCCCAATTTTTTATCAAATTTATGTCACTTTTTGACCCTTCAGGTCTTTCATCGATGATTTCTCTCTGAAATTCATCAGGAAAACGGTCTAAAATCTCGACCCACTTGTTATTTCCCTGTTCTATGGCTTTTTTTTTGTAACTTTCGAGGTTAATTTCAGACATTTTACTCTCAGAAATAACGTTCATCATATTTTTTATACGATTTACATCCTCAGATATCTGTTCCATATCAATTATATTCCAATCACCCTCTCGGTCCAGCCAGTCGACATCAACCTCTTCTCCTTCATCATAACAAGGGTCACAATTATTTAAGGCGTTTTTTAAGTCATACTCATCATACGCTTCAACCTCATCTTGGTACGTTCTTCTTACTACCTCAGTACCTGAAAATTCAGTTCTTATCTTATATTTTTTGAGTTTTGGTATGATAATATCTTTATCTTCCATGTTACCCCAATCATCAAAAGTTTCTTTATTTTGAAACAATAATGCTGTTAAAAAATCGTGGTTTCCCACAATTGATGTTAAAGGGTGTGGTATCGGATAGTCGTAAATGTCGTAGTTTGAACTGTTCTCCCAAGGGTCTTTGTCCTTATACAATAATTTAGCAATACTCAGTACCTTATTAAAGTGACTTTTATCCATAACAGTAAAAAAATTCCCTATTAGAAGGATTTTTATTAATCTTCGTCTTCGTCTTCGTCTTCTTCGTGACCACCTTCTAAGTCCAAGACTAATTTCTGACCACTGCAAGAACACTCACCATCTTTTAATAACATTGCGATATGGTCCAAAGTGATTTCAATTGCATCACCTTCTTCTTCGTCTTCTACTTCCATATCCATGTCCATTTCGACTTCTCCTTGCTCTGCAAGAACTCTTTTTACAATATTTTCTAAATCTGATTCCTTAAGTTTAATAATTTTTTTCATGATGTAAGTATTTTATTTAGTGCTAATATGTTATTTAAATTATTTTTATAATTCTGAATCGCCTGTGCCATCTCATTAGACATTCCATCAACATTCGGAACAACTCTATCGATATTTTTCAAAGCATTTTTAACATCATTATCCATACTTCTAACTAATGATTTAAGTTCTGCCTTTACCTTTTCTTCCTTTGGGTTTTGACCTTTTGGTAGTTCTTTTGGTTTTCCTGTTTTTACGTAACTTTTCTTAGTATCTCTAAAAGATTTTCTGTTTTGTTGTCTTGCTTTTACTGCTCCAACACCTCCGGCAACTTTTGCTTTTAATCTATCAACAACCTGTTCGGTAGCCTCTTCTTCTTGCTCCGCAAGAACTCTTTTTATGATATTTTCTAAATCTGATTCCTTAAGTTTTATAATTTTTGCCATAATAGTATTTTTATTATAAATATAAGACTTATGTAAAAACTTTAAAGTTTTTTGGCGATTACAGAACCTTTACATTACTTTATACATTTTATTATGATTCGAAATGTAATTTTATACAAGACTCATGGAATGGGAAGAACTTATTCATCCTGTTTTTCACCGATTTTTCTACTCTATCAATCACCCACGAAGCATCCTGAAAATAACGAAGTGTGACACTATGTGGTTCCGCGTGTATGTCAAAATCTTTACCCATATCCTCATAAAATACAAATGAGTGTTCACTCACAGGGCTTATTACCATATGTACTATTAAATCACACCCTTCTTTTTCTGAAGATACTATCTCCACACTATCGACTTGCCATACACCGTTTACGGACTCATTTACATCGGTTTCACCATCCCAATATATTCTATTGTCTTCAACATAGTTGTTTTCAAATGCATCTTTATTTAGTTTATCTCTTATAAGATTCTCAAGTTTATTGAATTCTACAGACTCATTAAATAAACCAAATTCACTTTTATAATACCCTTTGTTACCATCCAACGATATCTCATCATCAATCTCTTTCATTTTATTTTCTAAGTATTCACTAACATCAGATGGAAGATTTTCATCGTCTATCATACCATACTTTTTCAAAGAATTTCTAATATTACTAAACTCATTTTGAATTTTGTAATGTTCCGACCATATAGAATCCGGAGCGTCTGTAACTCTAAGTATTTCAGATTCAGTAAATCCGTTTTCTAAAAATAAAGACCTTAATTTTCTATATAATACGTATAGATTACTATCTAAGTCAGTTTGTATAATAAATTTTAGTGATGGTGACATATTAATTATTCATTACTTAATACTACAGGTAAAATAGCCGTTAATACGGTGGTTAATATTGTGACATTACGTGTGTTTCTTAATCTTTTTATTTTATCCTCTTTAGATACAATTTCTAAAGATTGGTAAGTAGTCTTATCAATTAAACCTTGATTTATGAACATCAAAGAATCTGTAGTCGTTTTAAATTTATCAATTAATATATTGTTCTGTTCTACAATACTATTCAAATCATTTACTTGAGATAAAAGGGAGTCTACTTCCATTTTACACAAATCATACTTAATTAAATCACTAGCGATTTGTTTGGCTTGGATTGTTGGAATGCAAACTAAGTCTTCACTCACTGTATCGCTTTGCGAAAAAATCGGAAAGCTCATTATGAGACATATTGTCGATACCATTAAGTGTCTTATCATAATCTTTTTTTAACTTATCTATCTGTTTATTCCTGTTTTGAATTGTAGTGTTTAAACTATCTACCTTCGACTCGGTTTCAACTAAAGTAACCTCTAAACGTTCTTTTAATTTAGTTGCGTCATCAACTTTATCCTGTAACTTGTCTTTCTCTTCTTCTAATAAAGAATCAAATCTTTCTTCAGCAGCCATAACAGCCTTATCTACAAAATTTTTAGTCATGGACCAAACCGCAACTCCGCCTAATATACCTCCTATTAGTAATCCGACTCCTAAGGAAATTAACCTAACATTTTTCATACTTCACCATATGATTTATGCCTTCATCATCGAGGATGGAAAATCGGGTTTAGATGGAAAATCAGGTTTGTTAATCTTATCTCTTGGTGGTACTTTACCTCCTTCAAAACATTGTCCTATACCAACACATTGTAGCAAACCTTTTATTTTATCTTCATCAATACAGAAATCCTCTTTTAGTCCTCCCATAAACTTAGATATACATCCTTGTACTTTCTCACAGTCCACATTGATACCACCGTCTTTAACTGGTACAGTACCTATTTGACCACCACCTTTACACTTATCACAAATTTCTTTAGGGATACAACCTAATTCACATAATTTACCTGTAGTTTCAGGTCCGATACCACCGTCAACTTTAAGTCCATTTTTTCCTTGAAATACTTCAACAACATCCTTAGTCATACTTCCAAAGATACCATCAACAACTAATGGTTGTAGAGGTTCGATACCACATGCGTTTAACGCTTCTTGAAATAACTTAACCAACTCACCTTTAGCACCTCTCTTAAGTTGTCCTTTACCGACCAATACTTGACAAAATTCGTCAGCAATTGGTAAGTATTTTTTTACAGGTACTTCTTTTTTTGGTGGAGCGTCGGTCATTGGTGGAGATACGACTTTCTCTTGTTCATTTAATAAACCCTTATATAGACTCTGTATACTCAGTTTTTCATTTTCGGATAGTATGATTCTTTTTCCCATAATATTAAGTTTTACTATAAATACTTTTATAAATGAAAAATCCCCATTAATGAGGATTTTTCTTAATTAAAACATTTATTTTTCATTCTTAAGTTCATCTCTTACGTCCCAATAATGTTCTCTAAGTCTTCTACCGAGTTGTTGCTCATTAAGCTTTTCATCTATAATCCATTTTGTTATTACGGAAATAGGTAGGTGGTGATATTCTTTATTACTCATTTTCTACTCTATTAATAATTTGTGGATTCTGTTTAATGGTTTGTATAGTAATTAAGTCCTTAATCTTAGTCGTAGACCAGTTATGTGAACGAGTAGTATAGATAACGTCAATAGGTAAGTGGTCACCTGTATATCTTTTACCGATATAATCATCACCCAATATACGAATGTCAGGCTTATAAAAGGTCATCAATTCGAGGAGTTCTTCTTCCGTCTGATAGCAAACCACCTCATCGACATATTTTATCGACATAAGGGTCTTATATCGTTCATACAAGGGTATTACAGGTTTATACTTAGTGTTCCTTGTTTCAGAGGGGTCACTTTGCAAAAATACCATAAAGTAATCACAATGTTCTTTAGCCGTTTCAAATGTATAAATGTAACCAGGGTGTAATAAATCAAAATTACCCGCAGTAAATCCTATTTTTCCTTTTTTACTATCCATGTGGTAATAGTATTACATATAAAATATATTGTAAATAAAAAACCCCTCAACAATAAGGGGTTTTTGTAATCACAAAAGGAATTATTGATTATCCACAGCAGGACATATCACAACAATTTCCTTCACACTTTGTTTCATCACAGTGGTCCATTTGACAACATGTTGTCTCCTTAACACACTCTGACTCGGATTCACAACAGGACATTTCTGATGACGTTGCACAACTAAACAATCCGACAGATAACAGAATAAATAAATGTTTCATGTTGTTTTGTTATTATTATTACAGAATCCCTTAACAGGTACACCTGAACTGGATATAAAATTATCGATAGCTTTAGCCAATTCATCACCCCTATCGTAAGAGACTCTTAATTCTTCGAGGACACCGTCTTTTAATTCCTTAGACATCTCAAAACTTCTACCCTTATTTACTGCTCTAATTATATCATCGATGAGGTTCACCAACTTACTATCTAATTTATCTAACAATAAACCGATAGCTTCGTCAGGTGTGTTTACCTTTTCACCCACCTGAACTTTTTTAATTACATTTTTAATTGCAAATACACACTGAGCAACAGCACCTTCGACGTTATCACAAAGACTGTCAGAATCTGCAAGACCATTTAAAGTTTTAAACAAGCTCATCATAACATTTTTATACTTAGTGACCAACTCAAGGGCAGTAATTTTAGGGGGTCTGTTCTGAACTTTATCCTTTACCTTATCAATAATATTTTCATCGACTGAATACATGTTAAGAATGTCGTGTTTTTCAGACTCAGATATAATAATTCTTTTACTCATAATATTCTTTTATTATAAATATCACAAGAAAGAAAAAAGTTAACCCACATTATCTTAAAGAGTCACTACAGGAGTTCCCATAAGAAGTCGAAAAAAACACGTCCGAAAGGACGAAAAAAAATTTTTCGGTAATCCGGCATCAGAGAGATTTACAAACAAATAAGCAAAATAAAACCCCCAAACCGAAGAAAGGGGGTTAAATTTACAAACGTAATAGGATTACGCTCTACGGAGATAAGTTTCATCACGAAGGATATAACCAATAAAGGCAAATGAACCCAACATAATAGGTGCCATAACTCCTGAACCCCCCATCATAGAGAGATGCATGACCACAGCTCCCGTCATAATGGAACCCAAAAGAACGGAACCATATAATGAAGTACGGGGGTATACAAACAAAATAACACCAAGAACTTCAAGAATACCCACCATAGTAAGGTAAGGGGTTAAGTTCATAAATGTAAAATTGTTTATCATCTCTTCTGTACCGAAGATTTTAGAGAATCCTCCCATTCCCAACATAACAGCAACAAACGCCGTAAATAACCAACCTAAGTTGGCAAGTGTTAAATACTTTTTCATAATATATAATTTTAGTTTTATATAATATATAAAATGATAAAATACTTGTAAATAGATGATATATGAAGAAACTTAACGATTACCGTTAATAAATTCCAAATCCTCGATTTCCTTAATAATACTGTCGACACTGAAATTAACACCGTTAGTCGTAGGTATCTGAAAATGAGTGGTACCCCTTTCCTTGAGAATATATAACATGTCCTTAACTTGTGAGAGATTATTCATACCAATAAATATATTAAATTATTTAATACTAACAGTGATTTCTAAAGGAATCGTTACCTTCTTCTCATAAGGGGGACATACTTCCGTGTCGACGTCCCCGTCATAATCTATATACGTAATCTCTACTTTACCCCCGTCAAGAAGAACCTGAGATATAGGGGGGTAAATTCTTTTATAGTTATTTGTTGATGACCCTATGAAACCATATTCTGTAATTTGATTATTGTTTTGTGAATCACCTACTAATAGACATCCTGATGTATCCTCAGCAGTATTTCCAATATGAATTAAAATATATTCAAATCCTGGTACATCCCTAACCCATAACATCCCCTTATTAAAGTCTGTACCAAATCGTTCATTATAATCTTGGTTCATACCTCCTTCTGTTCTAAGAGTTACGTTGTATGTTCCTGATGGTACCCGTGTCTTACCTGATACCTTTTCATCTCTATACTCATCTTCCAAAGTATAAGATAGAAACTTACGTTTACCGTCAGTTACATCAAATAAAATCCCATTAGTTGATGTCCCCTCACTTGATATTCTTAATACTTCTAGTTTCATATATTAATCATTTAATAAAAGGTACCATATCTATATACCTAATATTAGCGTTTAATTTCTTATCGTTAAAAAATGTAGAATGTATTTCCGTTAACTTAGCAAAAATATCCCCCTTCACTCCCATACTGCCTATTCCTCTCATTCCTTTACAATCTTCTTTAACACTAACTTTAATTTTAGGGGTGATATATTCGTTAAATTTATCATTCATTCTTCTCTCAAAGTCATCTTTGGGTGGGTGTCGAACTAACGATTCACTACCAGAAACAAATCCATCAAACTCAATCTTATCAATACATTTATGTACTGAAGGTAACATGTACTTTACGAGTAAACTATATTTTTCTTCAAAGTCTTCCATATAAATAAATATCATTATGTTTGGATAATTGTACAGTTATCACTATATTTATAGTATGAAACAATTACTAAGTATTTACCTTTCTTTTTTTTCGTTGTGTGTATATTCACAAACAGATAGTTTAGTTTATTACAGACCTAACTACTACACACAGTTTTTGTTGGATTCTTTAAATGTACCATTTATTCCATTGGATTTAAGAAATGATACATCATATAATAACAATGAATATATTAGTGAGTTTAATAACTATTTCGGTAATGACTTAGTTTATCTCCCTAATCAAAATACTGATTACTATGATTTTTTAGAATCTGACCTTGAGGACCTTTTTGGTAATTTAAAGTCTTTATTAAAACCCGATGGTGTAATTGGTGAAAGATTTATTGAGGACGGAGATAATTTATATCGTTTAATTGAATACTTTGATATTGTAGATAATGAAAATATTAGGGTCTATTACTTTAAAACAACTCTATATAAATTAAGTACTAATGGTGGGTGGGTCTCAATTATTGACCCTCCTTCGGATAAGTTACCAAAATTTAACAAAACTTACATGTAATAAAAAAGGGTCAACTGACCCTTTTTTATTTAATATATGTAATGACTTATAAAGAATTTGATAATTCACCAAATCTCTCACTGATTTTATTACCAAACAATTTAATAACTTCTTCTTTATTTGATATAGTACTTAATGCGTTTTTAAAACTATCAAATGCGCTTTTCTTATTATGTTCAAAATTAATTCTAAACCATGAAGGATTATCTGGATATGTCTCAACATTAAGGCCATTCATGTCTTTTCTAATAACTACATATACTCCTCCATAAGTATCAGATTCAGAATCTGATATATAAGGATAACCGTCCTTCGAATAAAGAGGTTTATATACATTCCATTTTAGATTATGTATATCTCCTGCAATATCCTTTTCTTCATTATTTTCACCATAATTTTTTAATTTAAAAATGTATCCGTTAAAAAAAAACGGAGTTTCCTTGTTTTGACTAGCAACCGATAAGAAATTATTAAAGTTTCCATTATCTAATCCAAAGTCGGCATCGAACTTACTATATTTAATGTTTTCATATAGGTCAACCTGACCCAATTGTTTGTTGACCATTTGCTGGAACTTCTCGTTCATCAGCTTCATACCACCTGAATGTTGTTCCCTTATAGAGTTTTTTTCTTCCTCCGATATGTTATTTAGTAAATGTTTCATATTAATATCATTTTATTATAAATACTCAGTAACATTAAAAAATTACAATTTTATATACCTAATTCAGTTACCCTACCCATAATATACGATTTCTTCTTTTCCAATAAGGTAATTTGTTTAGTTTCACTTTCGTCTAAATCAAATTTATTCATTTTAATTGAATTAATTTGATTCTCCAATCGATGGTATTCATTCAAATAGTCATCATATAACTTAGCCTTTGCATTATCATTCATACTTAAAATTTAACAAATTAAATAATATAGTATATGGTAAATTACTTTTTACTGTATTTTACTTTTTTCTTATCATTTGGGAATCTACTGAAATTACCCATACCGTCGATATCCATTTCATCAGCCTCATTGGATAAACTCTTAAATTCTTTTTCTTGTTCTTTATGAGAACGATTAATCATTGTTAATAACCCCAACATATATAGGATGAAAATAATTGACCCGACAGTAAACATAATAATTTGCATGATAATCAGTTTTTGTTTTTGTAGTAATCATTTCGACGTTGACGAATAGTTGTCGACATACTCAAGATTGAAGGAACCCAAATCCCAACAAAGATACCCTCAAGTTGATATCCCATAAACCATAGTGTAACCGAATACAGGAATGAGATGAAAGCAAGAATAACGGGATAATAAATTTCCCAAAATGTAATTAGTTTGTTTTTCATACCAAAAAGATAATAATAACTTTCCAATTTCTCAAGTTTTTTCTGGAAATTTTCAGAGAGGTTTTTACCCCTTTTTCAGAAAGAGGGTCTTGTTTCTATATAATAAAAAACCCCTCCGAGTTGGAGAGGTTTTTAAAATCAGATAAGGATTGTTGGATTATCCACAGCAGGACACATCACAACAATTACCTTCACACTTGTCGGTATTACAGTGGTCCATTTCACAACATACAACATCTTTTGTACAATCTGTTTTAGATTCACAACAAGCCATCTCTGTTGATGCCGAACAACTGAATAATCCTAACGTTAAGATTACTAATAAATTTTTCATGATAATTAATTTATAATTGTTTATACCAATATGTATGCCAATTTTCCCAAAAATTTTAATCAATAAAAAACCCCTCCGTATTGGAGAGGTTCTTATTTTTTATTTTGGTCATAGAGGTGGTTTTGTCCCTGTTGGTTTTGGTACTGTACCTCCAATATGCGCAATCGAGTCTAAATAACGTAATGCTTTAGACAACTCTTCAACCCTATACTTTAAATCAGGAGGAGTCATACTCATTAGTTTTCCCTTTGAAGTTCCACTATTCCTAACTTCTTCTACAAAATCTGGTAGTCTAGATTTTTTAACACGGTTTATAAAATCTTTGAATTCAGTTTTACTTAAATACAACATGTCTTTTAACCATTTTAAGGGAAGATAGTCACCATCAATTTTTTGAGTTTGTATTAAATCACTTACGATATCAAAAGGTTCTTCGTATTGGTCTTCATATCCAGTACCTTTGACAGTACTATTCCAAAAACCACCTATGTTATTCAATATACTACGATTTGTTTCATTAGTATTCATAACTTGATTCACCATTTCCTTATTACGAATATCAAGTAACTCTTCCCTAGTTTTATTTAAGATAGGTAAAACTTCAGATAATGATTGTTGAACAGTTTTCATTTTTGATAGTTGGTCTAATTGGTCACCCACTTTAAACTCATCATTAGATTGTTCATCAATCAAACCATACATCTCTTGTATGTTTCTTTTTTCTTCTTCGGATAATAATATTTGTCGTCCCATAGTATTATTGTTTACCAATAAATATCCAATTTTTCCAAAAAATTTTAATCAATAAAAAACCCCTCCGTATTGGAGAGGGTCTTATTCCAACCTTCATACGCAATGGCTGTAGTACGTTCAAGTACTTCTGCAAAGTATTCTTCATTATCGTTAATTAAATCAACCATTACTGCCCTTTCATCTTCCCACCAATTATCAGTCTTTAAATTATTTCTCATCCACTCGTTTTCAGACAGTGTTATTAAATAACGAGTTAAGTGTAATGATTCATGAGCCAAAATTCTGTTAATATATCCTGGTGATGATGCTCTTTGCACATTTATAAATTCAAATAGTTGGTCCCTATAAAAATTGGTTAAACCACCAATATATGCATCATCCATTTCCGTCCTTCCTTCAGATTCCATTTTGGTTATGTGTTCCTCAGCACCTTCTCTAGTTAGACCTGCAATTTCATTAGTACCAAAAGCATCAAAAATAGATAAACTACTATCCCCAAAAATTAAATGATAAGGTTGTAATTTAATGTCCTTTTTATCTATAACATCAAATACACCAACGGTAACTAATTCATGTAGTAAAACACCTGTTTTTTTGGGTAAAGAAATGGACTTACTGATAGATTTTTGTTCTCTATCTTCCAACTCTTCTTTTAATACTTTTCGGATTAATTCTTTCATACAAATAAATACCAAATTTTCTCAAAAATTTTATAAACAATTTTTTCAGGATTCCCATACAAATTTCATTTAGGCTATTGAACCCCCTTTTGACCCCCAAAACCCCCCAGGGGGAGGGGGGATACGGGACCCCATACAGGAGGGGGGGACCCCATAGGGGGGTATATAGGGGGGTTCTTAGGTAAACTCCATATGGGTCCCCCCTTAGTGTATGTTTTTCTATGGGAGTCATGTCAGGACAACTACATATACAAATATAATAGGGGGAAGTTATGAACAGACAATATGTCAGGTGTTAATAACTATAGGGGGAATTGTTTGGTATTGTCAAATATTATTCGTATCTTTATGTTGACGCTCTGGAGTTTGGTAGGGGGAAAGTATAAGGCAGGTTGGAGTATACTCGGTCCCCCTCGAACTTGTGATGGTTACACCACGAAGTTACAACAATCTTTTTTAATACACAACTTGTTTCTTAATTATTTTTGCCGTATATTTGTATTGACGCTTCAGATTTAGATAGGGGGAAAAATAAAGCATCAACCTAAGTTACGGCGAATTAAACTAATATCCAAATATTTATTGTTAAATTATTCTATATGGAACAAGATTATTTCAAGACTCTCCCCTCAGGTTACCTTGAGTATATTGATAAGTTGATGAACAACTTGGTTGTGGGTAATCACATGAGAGCTAATTGGAGTACTGAATGGGAAATACGTTTGGATGATAAGAATGGTAATCCCGTATTTTCTATCTACGGTGATGTAGGTAGTGACTCCCCCATATATAGAATCATTTATTCCCCTCCAGCTTTCTTATTTAATATGGTTCCCATGGGGGGTGAAGGTCATCAGTTAGAATTCATGACTCAACTATATGAGAAGTATAATATTGAAGAGTTTGTTAATAACTTCTTTGAAAAGAGGAATGAAGATATAGATATCATTGGTCACCATAGGGGGTTTGTCAAGAGGTCCGTCTTTTAATAGGGTTTTATTTTATAACTTGTTCATAACTAATTCCTCCTGTTGATATCATTAGGGGGAATTGTTGATAACTTTTTATGTCATTTTATTTGGTTTTGTCAAAATGTCATGTGGACTTTGCTCACAGCACAATCCCTTTGGAGGGTTTTGTATTAGTATCCCCCCTCATATTTTCCAGCTAATAATAAATAAATCGATGATTTCATCGGCAGAATCCCCGATTTTCTTTAGTTCCCCCTTTTCTAAATGTCCATTCTGAGTGTATTAAAAGGGGTATATAATTTCCAGATAAAAAGGTGCATTATAAAGGGGGTGTGGGTGAGACGAAGTCCTATAATCCCCTCCAACGTTTCCCTATCCCCAATTCCTTTAGAAACCTGACAAAATGTCCATGTAAATAGACTTTCTTAAGTGGTAAAATGTGGTAGAAAGTGGTGTAAAAATCCGAAGGATTATGTATTACTTATGAATACATTTTCGTATATGGTTTTCCTTTTATAAAACCTCTTAGTAAGTATGTCTTTAAAGTCTCTGAGGGGGAAGACTTCTTCGGTTATTATGGGGGGAATGTAACTATGAACGAAACATAACGACCCGTGTAACGGGGAGTGGTTCACGAAGTGAAATGTATAGTGAGTAGTTACATTTACTCCATAATAATATCATTCTATATAAGTTATAGAAAAGTTTTATTGGTATCATCACACTAATTCTAATAGTTATTAGTTTCTTGGTATCTTAGAATCGTCCACGTAGTGGCTAGTTGTAATCCCCTACCCCTTTTGTTTTTATTAGTGAGTCTAAGTTAATAGTTAAGGGCTGCCCTTACTACAGGAGTCTTAAATGGTAGGTCTATATCTGCGTTCTGTCTTTCGTAGACATCATCAATAGGTTTCATAAAATGTTTTAAGAATATCTGTGTAGTAAAGACTGTTTGTTGTTCCTTACTCATGGGTACCATATGGAATAGAAATATTTTGGAACCGTAGAATACAAAATACGTTTCTTGACTAACATTTCCCTGAACACCGAAGACCAAATCATTACCATGGACTATTTGACAATCAAAAGAATCATCCCATGTGGGTATCTCATTAACCTTTACCTCACATTCACTAACCATTTTATCTATATATTCTAAATAAGATGGTGGGAGAACAGTTAATGGTTCAAAATCATACTCACTTCTACCTAACCAATTACCCATAGTTTAATTTATTTAATAATAAGTATTTGGTATCCCCTAATTATTTTAGTTAGTCCCCATTTTATGACATATATCAGCTATAAATTATGACTGATGTATTCTTTCACCGATATTTATTAGTATGAGTGATTTATTATTTTATGTGTTGGTTTCTTTGGGTATTATAATATCCCTTGTATTGGTAATTAAGTTAACAATGAATCTTTTATTTAAAGTGGAGTATTACCACGATTGGAAAGATAGAGACGAGAATATGGAACCTAAGATTAAGAAACGTTACGTAAAACGTTAATTCCCCTGCTTCTTACACAGTTTGTTATCTATTACTACTGTGTTTTCGGTAATATTGTATTTGGATAGTATTTCGAATACAACCCTTTCCATATCTTCTCTTGGTATCTCTAAATCACTACAAAGAGAACTATTTGATTCTATATACACTGTAAGTTTCCCCTCTGATTCCCATGCTACGGGATATATTCCGAAATTATATAAACCGTAAAAGTAATCTGATGTCATATCTAAGTTATATTCAGATATAATCTTTTGTACAATCTCTTCTGTTATTGATTGGAACTTTACACTCATCTCCGTCCATTTCTTTCCGTCTATAGAATCCCAGTCATAGTATGTTTCGATAATTAAGTTTGGTGCCCCTAAGTATTTTTTGATATCTTCTATATTGGCCGATTTCCATATTGTATCTACATACTGTGGGTCAAAATTTGGTGATAATGGATTTAGTTTATCTAAGTCAGGTTTGATTTCTATTGTTACGAGTGTGGCTCGCTTATTTTCTCTCCCCGAAAAGTACGCGTTATTGTGACCTAAGTATGCTTCGTAATCTAAAATCCCTTTCGCATATAATGTACCGAACAGTTTCTTTACTGTTTCGAATAGTTGTACTTCCTCTTTAGAATATCCTATTTCCATTGATTAATATCTTTCATTGTGTGGCTGGTTTAAAATCCCCTACCCCTTTTTTTAATAATCCTAATTATAAATATACTTTTATTTGATTATCTTTAACTTATCATTATATTAGTTAATATGATTTTTACTGAGTTATCACACGCACATATCACCTTTGTAATAGGTTTACCAGGTAGTGGTAAAAGTTACCTATTAAATTACCTAAAAGAAAACCCTTTTATCGAACCTGTCGTTTATGATGATTGGTTAATAGTATACGAAAATGATTGTGGTAATGAAAATTTTAATTGTGACAGTAGATATCCTGAATTAATAGAAAACTTGAATAATAAGATACCTTGTATTATTTCTTCTATTAAGTTTTTGGAGCCTGAATTTTTAAATAGTTCCATAACCACATTAATTGAAGAAATTAATGATTTAAAAATAGAATATTTATACTTTGATAATGACATAGAATCATGTAAGTTTAATGTGAAATGTAGAGATATTGAGTTGGGTGGTTATTGGAAACCTAATAATGAAGGAATTTTATGGTATTATGGTACTATATATAATAATAAACCTTTATATCTATCTGAGTTATCTAATATTGAGAATCTGTCATCCACTTATGAAATTCCTACAAAATATACTCCGATAAAGATTGAACGTAATAAGAATATAACGAAATTACCTTTTGGATATGAATAAAATAAAATCTCTAACTTTATTAACTTTTCTTTTAATTTGTAATCTATCTTATTCCCAATATTGGTTGGATAGTTTAGATATAAAACCTATTTATGTCCCTAACGCGATTACCTTAGATAATGATAACATTAATGATGGGTGGAGAGCTGAAAGTTGTGTAGAGTGGGATGATTATGAGGTTATGATATTTAACTGTTGGGGTGAATGTATTTGGTATAGTAAAGATATAGAGGAGTGGTGGATTGGTGATAAGGTTAAGAGTGGTACCCACTTTTCAAAAGACGGGTTATATACATATAAAATACAGGCTCGTAAAGGTTTTGAAACCACGGTTAAGGAAGGAGTAATTTATGTAATAAGATAATGGATTTATACGAAACAATACAAGACTCATTTACATTATCTTTAATAGTATGTTCCTCTTCGATTTCACTAGCAGCAGTTGTCTTATTAATGGTGTGGTTATTTGTTAGAAATAAAGATGAATATTACAAAGACGGTGTAAAAGTAGAGTTATTTGAGGATTCTCATTAATCGTGGCTGGTTCAAATTCCCCTACCCCCTTTTTTTACTTCTTTAATATTTATCACTAATGGAAGATAATCTATCAGAGAAGTATAACGAGTCACAAAGGATTAAACTGTTGTTTGACGGTTTGTTCTTTAACAAGATGGGATTGCCTTGTGATGTAGTGTATCTACCATCCATTTTTCAACATTTGGTTGTTGTAAATATTGATTTATCTAAGATGTATCCATCTCTTGGTGGGAACCCTGATACGATTGAAGAACTCAAGAAAGGTAGGTTTCATAGGGACTTAACTAATTCTTTGAGATATATTGATGTTCTACCTATGGATGTTTATCCATATCCTGTGTTCTCTCTCGATAAAAAAGGTTTTGATGATTTGGATAATATTAGAGATGGTGTGTTGAAATCTTATGAAGAAGTGAAAGATGAGATTGGTCATTGTCTAACTGAGGTCGATGTTGAATGGGTTCCTGATTTGGATACTATTTTAGGTAGGGACACAGTGGATGCAATCGATGAGTATATACTTAGTTTAGATGATGATATATCATTAGCCTTCAAACCATATTTATATTTCATGTATGGTCAGGGTAAGTGTGATGATATGAGTTTACCGTCAGCATATAAAGTATTTGACGATATCAACCCTGATATAAAATACATGAGACCTGAAAGAATTAAGAAATGAGAGATTTAATTAAGAAAGTGTTAAGAGAAGAGTCCGAGTCTATGGACCTGATGCATTTTTGGAGTAACTCACCTAAGGTTACTGATGCAGATAACACAGAACAAATGGATGATTTCATGTGGCACATCATCAACTATGTGAATTTTCCATCTGACGGTAACTACAGAAGAATTAAAACTTTTATCAAATCTTTAATTAGGTATGGTTTGATAGATGTTGAATTCTATACCAACATGTATAGATGGTTGAATCGTAAGTTAAGGGAGATATCAACAATTGAAGAAGAATTTCAACTATCTTTGGATTATGTAGGTGGTGACGACTCATATAACGATTGGAAATGGTATGTTCTGTCTTTTGGTAAAGGTAATTTTGAAAGATTAAAGGAAGGTTATGATGATAATATTACATTTGTTGAGTCACTAAACCCTGTAGAATCATTTCAGTATGCATGGCCTCATCCATATGATTTTAGAGACTGATTAATTATCCGAAGTTATTCTAAAAGTACATGCAGGTCTACCATTAATTAACGGCATTCCGTGTTCATCATAAGTAATCGTCTTTACCTTTGTCTTCTTATTCTTAAATCTCCCTGTTAGTATTGTATCACCAACCTTTATGTCTAACTTAATCATTTGGACATGGTTGGTCGTGGTATTGAGTTTAACAGTTCTTCCCTATCTTTTATCCATTCACTAACAAAGTTAGGATTATTCACATAAGTTTTCCATATGTAAAAGTCTTTTAAGTCTTTGAGTAGTAACCCTACATCTATAATATTTTCGTCCATTTTTTGATATTAAGTCTTTTTTATTTTAAAAATATTTCTTATATTTGCTTTATGGATAAATCAACACGACAATCGAATATTTTAGTCACTACCTTTTTTATTATTATGTTAACAATTGCATTTTTAGTTAGTTAGATAATAATTAATCGTTATATAACCATTCTTCTAAAACATTTAAACTAATTTCTGTAAATGTTTTTTTAACTGTAGATATGTCTTTTTCGTCTAAACTCATATATAACTTTAAACTATCTATTACTTGGTACATATCTGCATCTCCAACTAAGTAGGTATTTTGACTTAATGGTTTATTATTCCACCCTTTTTTAGCAGGTCTAAAAGTTATATAACCTTCCTGACCTCCAATCCCCTGAAATGTTACTTGATAGTTTTCATCAATTTTAGTGACGAATGTTTTAAAGTTTTTATCTAAGAATTCTTTAATCATTTTACCAATTTTTAATTATATTTACTACGATGAATAAGTTAGCTATAAATGCCTGTAACACAATTAAAGTCCTAATAATTGCAACTTTATCACTATACCAATTATCTTCTTTATTAACTTTAGAACCTAAAGATTTAGCCCATATTTCCCATACTCTTCTCATAAAAAAGTTTTTATAAACAATAATAATTAATTATTATTATTAAATCAACTTTATAATTTTACTACATCCCCCTTTTCTAATGAGGATTTAAAAGAAGTTTCAATAAAATTTATGATTCTTTTATTCTTTACGTAATCATCTTTTAACTTTATATCGCTAGATATTCCCATGTTCGGAATAACAATATTGTTGTAAAAGTATTTTATATCTTCTATACTATTTATCCCAAGATAATCTATAATAAAAAAATATTCGTAGTTGGGTACAAAATTCTTAATCTTTGTGGAGTAGTATCCTGCCAATTTTTCTTTTAATGGGTCGTAAAATATAATTACTTCTTCACCTACTAAGTATTTATCTAACCCTTTACCTAAATCTTTAATTTGATTTAACAATGGTTCTGGTATGTTATTTAACTGTTCCATTATCTCATACCTTTTTCACACATGAAATTATGATATGGAAATCCACTTTCTTTAACTCCGTTAGTTTCAAACACACTGTCGGTAATCTCAATAAGTTTATCACAATCTACACCTCTATCCATAAACCTACTATCAGTACCTAATCCACTTTTACCTAATGAGTGTGAGTAAGCTAATATGTTAGTATCGCTTGGATAATCAGGGTTTTCTTGTAGTTGAACTAAAATATCATACTCTTGTATTAAGTCATACGGTATTTTGTATTCATGGGTTAAGATATTAATTATATCATCATTACAATTCTTAGCAACTTCTTGTACGTATTCATCATTTATGTACGTGTAATGTTGTAATACATCCGGACCTATTGGTGAAAGTCCTATATATTTTAAAATATCGTTTACCTTGTGTTCAATTTCATCAACTGTTTTTTGATAGTTTTCGTCATAGGTGGGTGAACCTTTGAATTGTTTGTCAATGTCGATATAAAATTGTAACAATACATAGGGACGTATGGAAGTTTTGGCTACGTGAAAATCATGCTTTACTTCGACATCTTTGAAAAGTACTTTGTCTACTATTTTGTCGAGTATATTAACTGACTGTTGCAAGTCCTCTATTCGTTTTTCCTCTTCCATCATCCTATCTCTTGGTTAAAATATTCATGGAATAACTCCTCAACTCTTCTATGGTCAGGATAAAAATTGTCAAGATACATTGTTTCAAGATTATGATAACTATCATCATAGTTTCTCATTTCAGCCAAGAAACAAACAAAATTACTACATTCTGAAAATACATCAAAATCTTCATACGTACCATTTGTGTAATAATCGTGAACTATGTCGTTTAAGAAGTTGTCTACGTTTATTGATAACAGTTTACCATTTTTGTTCTCATCAAACTTTATGTCGTCAGTTTTAAAATAAGTTTTAATATCACTCATTACCCTTTCAAATACCTCATCTTCTGAAGCCTGTCTATAAGCCCAAGTATATATGTTTTTAAGCTCATCAATAATATCACTATCTTCTAAATCATCAAAATCAAAGGATTCTTTACCCATTATTTTAGATAGAGTATTCTTTTCTTCATCATTTAAGGCATTCTCAATTTCATCATTTTCAAATTCAGGGAACCAGTCTTCGAACAATCCAGAATCATCTAAAATACCAGCCAAGTAATCAGGTCTAATAAGATTAGCCAAATCTTGTTTATCTAAAAGAAGTCTGTTATCATCTACTATATCATACCTAAAAAGTTCTTTAATATCGTTAACGATATAATCAGCATCTTCGTAATATATTAACTTCATACCAACGTGTTCACAACCTACAGACTTTGATAACTCTAAAAACTCAGACTTATCTTCCGATAATTTATTATCTATAATATATTGTAAGTATGACTCACAGTCTTCATTAAAATAGTTTTGAAAAAACTCTATATCGAAAACATTATTACTGTAACTTTCGAGCAGTTTTTTCCTATCAGTCAGTAAGACTTTTATTAGACCTTTTTTTCCTCCGTTTTTCACTTATCTTTAAGTATATGTAATAAATACTTATAAGATATGATTATCACCTCTAACTATGAATTAATTTGTTTATATCTACTTGTTGGTACGATTATTGGTTTCTTAATGGAAAAGATGTTTCGTTGGGTTGATGAAGACGTTTCAGGTATTGAGCGTTTTTGGTTAGTAACACTTTGGCCTCTTATGATATTAATTTTTATATACTACTTATTAGTAGGAATATTTGATTCAAATGATTAAATTTTATACAACTATATTATTATTATTCTCTCCATTACTTTTGTTAAGTCAGAGTGAAAGAGATGAAAAGATAAGGAAGAGAAGTGAACGTAACGCTCCTACAACTAATTATGTGGAGTCTACACCTGTGTTTGTACCAACTCCTGTACAATCACCTGTTTTCTATCCTAATAATTATTATTCCTCTTGGAATCCGTATGTACCTTACAGAACAAGAAATGATAATGGTATTTTTAATAGACGTAACTCAAATAGTCAAACTGAAAGAAATTCAAAACCTCTTAAAGTAAATTTAGGGTTTACTTTTAGTCCTAACAAACCATCGTCAGTTGGTTTATATGGAACTATAGGTCGTGAAACATTTATTTATTTATCATATGAAGGTAGTAGTAAGTCTGAATATGAGCACTACTATAATATCACGTTTGAAGAAGTGATGAGCTGGGGAGATGAACAAATAGACACTTTTGAGGAGTATAGTTCTTTCTCTATCGGTGTTGGTGGTAAAGTATTTAATTCATTATCCCATTTTGCAGGTATAAATCTAAGTACAAAAAAAACCGATTTAGTATTCTATGATGAGTTTTCAGTTCTTTCTTCAAATGGAGAATATAGTATCACAGATAAGGTTGAAGAGGACTTTAATCTTATGTATGGTTTACTATATAACTATGAGAAGGTTACTTTCGGTTCTTCTGTGTATTTTTTAGGAGACACTCGTTTTAATTTAAGTATTGGTTTTAACTTTTAAAAATAATAATTAAAAATCTTACAGTTAGGATTCATTTTACTTAAGTTAGGGAATGTTACATTTCCAATTTCGTTATTATCTATGTGTGATATATGTAATTCGGTAAAAGAATTACAGAATTTTTCATAGGTTTTTTTCCCTCCGATACACCAATCAACATCGTAATAATGATTTTCTGAGTGTTCTATCCTATCCACAACTATTAACTTTCTATTCCTTAAAGGTGGAAGTGCTTGTGCGGTTCTATAACCAACTAAAAGAGATGAATGTTCTGTGAGTTTTTTAAAGTGTAATAAATCCTCTTTATTGTACCAAAGTAATTTGTCATTCAGACCAATAAACCCTAAATTATTTACCGCCACTATAGCTTTCATATCTCTTCTATTCTTTTGGCTTTGTCATCTATAACCAAATCAAAATGTGGTTTAGGGTTTGGGCTCATCCCTGTTACTAAGTCATGAAACTTACATCCCCAGCCTGTCAGTTGGTCCCATGTGTAATCGGTATAATCTTTTTTAGATACTGAACCTCTCGCAGTCCAATACACTATTTTCCAACCTTCGTCGTATAATTTATTTATCTTATCAATATTCTCTTCAATAGGTATTGATAAATCATACCTACGGTTGTTATTATCTTCGTAATAACAAATAGTCTCGTCAATATCTACGAGTACTACTTTTTGATTACCTTCTTCGGTAAGTCTTTTTGCGTTGTGAAATTTCATTTATTTCAGATTTTAAAATTTATATCTCATAAGGTGACTCACTAAAGGTTACTTCTTTCAAAGTTGGACATTCTTTAACTAAGTGTTGTATGATAAACCCTTTAAATAACCTTTTATCATTGAAGGTTAATAAGTTTCCATTTTCTTTTAGTTTAAAGGTCTTCACTTTCTCTAGTACGTCAATCTTATTCATAATTAGTTTATTAACACCGTTAATCTTAATTCCTTTTTTTAAATCGTCTAAATCTAACCATCCAATTTGTCTAGGTCTACCTGTGGTTGCACCAAACTCATTACCAACTTGCCTAATTAAATCAAAGGTTCTTGATGGTTCTTCAAATTTTTTATTACCAACATAAGTTCTATAGGCTTTAGCGATTCCATGTACATCCCTTACGGTTTGATATGGTATTCCGTTTTGTAATGCGCCGGCAACTGTACAATGAGATGAGGTCACGTATGGGTAATCTCCCCAATCTATATCCAACTCAAACCCTTGAGCACCCTCAAAAAGTATCTTAACCTCATCTTCTCCATGTAGTTCATCAAAAATATCAACCACATAATCAAATATCTCTTCACAATCCTCTGCTCGTAATCCTGTTCTGTTATACTTTTCTCTGTATGTAGGTCCGTTACCTGTTTTAGTTGTACCTATCTTTATATCTTTAGAGTCTTCTTCCACATACTCATCTTTAGTTATGTGAACTCTTCTATCTATTAGTAGATTTTCTCTTACCTTGAATCCTCCTTTTTCTAATGTCCTTATCTCTTCTTCAAGTTTTGATGGGTTTACTATACATCCAGGTCCAATTATAGACTTAATACCATATAAGACCCCAACAGGTATATAGTGAGTCACAAATTTAGTACCGTCATGGTAAATAGTATGTCCTGCATTTCCACCTCCATTATATCTTATTATGTGTGTATATTCATCTTTTGTTGAAGCCAATGCATGGGCTACTTTTCCTTTTCCTGTGTCACCGGCTTGTAAATCGACGATGATGTCTGTGTATTTAATCATTTCTTTTCATTAACACTTAATTATAATATTTATAAACAATTAATCAAGTATGTCACACCCATTATTACACGCAAAATCATCAGTAAAAAAGTTCGGAGGAAAGGTCGAAGATTACATTGGTATTCACAATTGGTTCGATGAAACTAAATCGTGGATTGGACATAGTTACCACAGAGCCTTCAGACACCATTCAGAGGGTATATTTGAGTGTGAAAAGGTCTTCGGTGAGTCATTTATCAACTCGGACGGAAAAGTCGTTTATACACGATATGTGGGAGAACAACACGTAAAAGAAGACTGTTATAATACAATACCTTCTGCTAAGGATTGGATAGACGCATTTAATAATAAAGAAAAACCTGCATGGATGACCCGTACTGTGAATTTAAAGTTTGATGACTGATATTTATTGACATGGAAAAAGAACTTAAACAATTAAAAGTGGTACTAAATATGTTCCAAAAGTTTATGGAACTTAATAAGTGTAGTGTTGCGAGTTTTGACGTAGATGCTTATAACTTGCAATTACAATCAGGAAATAAATTTTATTGCAATAGTCAGTGGACAAATTCACCCATACCTATTGATAAATTTATTGAAGATTTTATGGACGTTTTAAAAGGTAATAATGAATTAGATACTTGGGTTAACCTTCCTGGAGGTGGTGACGCCGAGATATATAACTATACTTTTGAGATTAATCCTGAGGAGCGTATGGTAAGAATATATGGGGATTATAGTTACTATACCGAGGGTGAACAAAACAATAATGTATATGATGCTGACGTATTACCTGAAGAAATTATTGAATTTTTAAATAAATTAAGTGAGGAAGGTCACGGTGAATTGGAGGTAGATTTCCAAGGTTCAGGTGATAGTGGTTGGCTAGAGGAAGATGGTAGAACAAGGAGAGATGACCATTATAAAATACCTGAGGTCGTAGAAAACTATTGTTATGAACTTTTAAAACAATATCCAGGTTGGGAAATTAATGAAGGTTCTCAAGGTAATTTTTATTTTGATTCCTCAAAAATGATAGTTTCTTTTGAATTCCAATATAATGAAGAGGTTAGTGAGAGAGAATTAATGTATCAGTTCAAATATTAATTACTTAATGGTGCCTTAATCGTTGGGTGTGATTCGTAGTTAATGATTTTATAATCAAACTCACCATTTAAAATGTCTTGTTCAATAAGATGAATCTTAGGTAATTTAAAAGGTTTTCTTTTAATTTGTTCTTTAGCCTGTTCTATATGGTTATTATATAAATGAACATCACCTAAGTTACCAATCAAATCACCAGGGACCATACCAACTTCATCGGCAATAATTTCTAATAACATCGCATAAGACGCGATATTGAAAGGTAATCCTAAAAAGGTATCCACACTCCTTTGGTTCCACATAAGTGAAATCTCACGTCTTGGAATACCGTATACGTCCATATGTTCATGGAAGTAGTCATTAGAACGACTCATAGGATTTACCCCTTCATTATAAATGTCAATTCTCTCATCTAAATTCAATTCTCTTGTGTATACTTGAAAACCATAATGACATGGAGGTAATACCATTTTATCAATATCACCTGGATTCCATGCGTTAACCATAAGTCTTCTTGAATCAGGATTATCTTTAACCTGCTCTATCAAATTCCTTATTTGGTCAACAGAAGACTTAACGTTTGGGAATCCCTCTTTATCGGTTAGTTGGTGGTCGTACTTATCCCACTTCTTCCATTGTTTACCGTAAACAGGGCCTAACTCCCCATACAAATCCGCAAAACTATCATCAGTTTTAATGTTTTCTATAAATTCTTCCATAGACACATAATCGACATCCGTTACTAATAAGTTCATGAGTTTATAATTCTTATAAGCATCTCCGTTCCATATCTTACAATTATTTTCAACTAAGTAACGAATATTTGTATCTCCTTTTAAAAACCATTTAAGTTCTGTCATAAGTGATTTAATCGCCATCTTCTTAGTTGTAAGAAGAGGAAACCCATCTCTCATTTTATGACGTATAGAATAACCGAAGATTGACTTAGTACCTGTACCTGTTCTATCTTTTTTTTCTACACCATATTCCAATATGGTCATCAAAAGTTCTTGATATTGTTTATCTAATTTATTCATAAGATAGTATTATTAAAATCTTCTTTATTAATCATAACGTACTCACCTCGATATTTTCCATACATTTCATAATCATATTCTTTGATTGATTCGAAATATTTTAAATTAAATTCTTTAACCAAAACGTAGTCGCTTTCATTACTAAATCTCATCCTAACTGTTTGTAATTCACTAATAGCGTGGTTTAACACTCTATCCAATGCGTCTTCCTCATCAAATTCTATTTCATCCATAATGATGTATGTTAAAATTTATTCATGATTAAATTCCAAAATAGTGTTACTAATCGGAACCCTTAGTAGAGGAGCGTTTTTTTCTGTTATATTTTGTTTTTGTAAAACTTCGTAATAATTTTCATGAGTTTTTATAGTCATTACATTTTCAAATGTACGAGTAATATGGTCATACGTGTATTCTAACGAATGATTTAATGTATCAAATTTTAGTTCAATCATAATTGTATTGTTATTTTTTAGGGTATAAAAAACCTTTCCCCTAAACATAAGGAAAAGGTTTTAATTTTTCAAGTTTATAATTATTTTAGTTGCCTATAACTAAATCATTAAAATCTAATTTATCCATTCCTCCTACCTCACCCTCTATCTCATCGTACATAAAAGCCTTAACAACCGCAACTATAGATTGTTCTGACTGTGCAATTTTAGACTCCATCCAATCCTCTAACTGTTCACCGTCTTCCATCGTTTCCCACATCTTATAAGCTAAAGTTGCTATGGTAAACATTTGTTGTTTGGCCATATACGACCCATCTTTATTCTCTTTGAGGTTCTCTTTTAATTTTTTAAGTTGTTGTTCTGTAATAACTATATTACTCATGTCTTATTGTTTTATATTTTATAAGTATCCCGTATAACGGGTTATTCTATTATACCTACCGTTATTCTTTGTATTTCTTCTTCCATAATAGTATAAATATTATTATTTTTTTAATCCTTAAACTATTTAATTTTTGACTTATTTTCAATTGATTTAACCCACTTACCCAGTTTAGTTATCTCTTTATTAAATTCAATGAATGTTCTTTTTACTTCATTAATATAGTTGACATTTTTTTTAACTTCCGTTTTAACCACACCAACAATATAACCTATTAAAAATATAGATATTGCGATTAAAATAAAACCAAGAATTTTTAAAATTAGAATCATGTTTTAAAATTATAGATGTTTATTCAATATTCTCATATTGTTCACAATATTTGTACTTACCGTTATTACTTCTAACCCTTATTTTAATATAATAATCGCGGTTTTCTTTTGTTTCCCCAATTAATTTTAATACTCCATTTGGTATTATATGTGCCTCCCACCACCCTGGGTCTATGTTATAATAAAACCATAAATCATCACAACTAATATACTCTTTATCAGTGTTTAAATACATAGTAATATCTAATAATTTACTCATGTCAGGTGATGACCACCTATCTTTAGTCTCTGTACTTTTCGATATTTCTTTCAATTCCACATTAAACCTATCAATATCAGAATCTCCTTCTTTATTTTTACCTAAGTAATTTAAATACGTTGGTGTATTTAATATTTTTTCAACTAATTGAGCTTTTTCTACCTCCATAATAATAAATATAACATGTTGATAAATATAAGTTAAATAAAAAAGGTGGAGAGTTTCCTCCCCACCTGTAAGGCCGACTTGGATGTCGAACTCCACCACTCGTTTCACAACGAGATTAACTAACCCCCTCTTTCATTTTAGTAACTGCGTACTGTCCGAGAGTCATGGAAGATGTGTTTCCTACAATCACACATTCCTTTAGAATATCATAAGGGATGTGAATAAGATTGTCAACCCCGTTGAACATAGAAAGTGGATTTTTCAGAGCCAAAGCTGAGTGAACCGCATTAAGATAGATTTTGTGTTGGTTTTGTTCGTTATCAAACTCTTGATTCAACAACTGTCCAAACTGTGGGTGAATAATGACTACGTTTTTCATATCACAAATATAAGAAAATTAATTCATACAAACAAGTAATTCGTCCCTAATATCTGTTAATTCTTCGATAGTACAGTCTTCAAACAAATATTCATATTCTTCAGGTACCTCATCCACAAACAACTCATGTATTGGGTTATGTTTGATGTAATTGTTTAGGTGATGTAGAAAAAATGTATTGTCTTTTAAGTCACATTCGATTGATTGCCACCTCATAGGTTCGTTATGAATCATATTATCAAATAGGTTGAATGAGATTTCGTTATTTTCCATATGTCAAATATATACATTTATTACGATGTATCCTATTTTTTTAAAAAAAAAGTTACATGAGAATTATAGTTACAGGAGGATTAGGTTTTATAGGTTCTAATTTTGTTAATCTATTGAATGAGAGATTACCAAAAATCGAAGTAGTAATTTTAGATAAGATGACCTACGCAGCAGACCCAAATAGTATTATTAAGAATAATAAATTAATTAAAAAAGATATTTGTGATGTCACACCTGAAGATTTAGGTGTATATGATTATATTGTTCATTTTGCCGCTGAAAGTCATGTAGATAATTCAATATCAGATGGTAGACCTTTTATGAACACGAACATTATTGGAACATTTAACTTAGTTGAATGTGCAAAACAAAATAAATCTTTGAAAAAGTTTATTCACATATCCACTGATGAGGTATACGGTGATATGGCAGATTCTGAATGGTTAAGTTCGAATGAGGACCACAACTTATCCCCAAGTTCTTATTACTCATCATCTAAAGCATCTTCAGACATGATTGTGTTGTCGTCTCACAGAACATTTGGTTTACCTTACCTTTTGACAAGAACTTGTAACAACTATGGTGAAAACCAAAATAAAGAGAAGTTTTTACCTAAAATTTTTGATTCTATAATTAACGAAAAAACAGTTCCTGTTTACGGTGATGGAAAACAGATTAGAGAGTGGATGTATGTTAAAGATAATGTTGAAGTAATCTTTGACTTGATGATGGATGATAAAGTCGTAAATGAAGTATACAATATTGGTACTGACAATACTTTCTATAATTTAGAATTAGTTAAAAAGATATCTGAAATTATCGGTAAAGACGTAACATTTGAATTTGTTACTGACCGTTTAGGTCACGATAGAAAATACAATTTAGATTGTACGAAACTTAAAGAATACTACAAGTCAAAGGGTAAAGAGTACCAACCAAAAGATATTATTGATTGGATGAATCAGTTCCTCCTTGAAGAAGTGGTATAAGTATATTTAAGTACTTCTTTTCTTCTGTTCTATTCAATACATAGGACATGTCAAAGTCTATACCTAGTCTTTCTTTTATACTGTTTTCTAAGTACTCCTGCATTTCAGGTGATTGTTCATAACCATAAAGAATAAGATTAGAAACTGATGGGAGTACTTTTAAATCAATAAAATCCAGTATATTTCTAACAATTATAAAGTAAGGTTTACCATTCTTATGTAATACCGCAGTATCGTAGAGAAAACCTGGTAGGGTTCTATCTTCTAACTCTTGAAATTTGAGTCCATCGACAATATTGTCTATTTGTTTCTTTAATACATCAGGTAGAGTACTCATTTTTTTAATTTTTTTAAGTTAATAGGTACTACATTTCCTTTATCTAAATACATTAATATATCCACTGATTTATAACTACCATTCAAATATCTTTTAATGAAATCTTCTTTTTGACCTACACCAGTTTTTACCTGTACAGTATATAGTTTTCCTTTAAATTCTACTATTAAGTCGATACCTAATTTCATATCTATAAAATCACCATCCCCGCCTTGTCTTACAACTGTACCTCCCCACTTATCACTTTCAATCCACTTTACCGCTTTATTTTCAGTCGCTAAACCTATTCTATCCGTAACCCCTAATTTTTTATCTGCTATATCTATTAAGTTATGCCCATCAAACATATTACCAAACTCATCTTGGATATCATTTTTATATTTTTTTAAGATGTCTTTTAATCGGGTCGGGTTATTTTCCTCAGAAATTTGTTGTAAGATATCATTTCTACCTTGTTCAAATAAAATGTCAGTAACCAACTCAGAAAGTAAGGTATAATTTGTGTTTATCTTATTTGAGTGGTGCCACCTTCCGTTAACTTCAACTCTTTTAAAATTTTCTAACTCTTCTAAGAGTTTATTGTAATACCAAGAATTTATTTTATTAGCATTTTTTAACTTAAGTAACCATTCTTTTGAGTTTTCCTTTTCCTCGTTACTCATAGGTGATTTTATTTCATCCTGAATGTCGTTAACCAATTTTTTAAGACCTAATCCATTATCACTATGTAAAAATGCTCTTAAATTATTAATTTTTTTTCGTATCTCTGACTTATTAAAACTCACGGGCTCGTTATTGGGTATACCGTCCATATTTGGTATACCGTCATAGTTGTCCCCCCGCGGGTGCATTGGGTCATTGGGTCCGATAAGGTCTTGTTCTCTTAATATTTTACGTATAAGTTCTTTCATACTTCAGGTAATTTCATGTTATTGTTTTTATCTATTACTTATGACCCATATAATCTCCATGCATTTCTATAGTTGTGGTCCATACCAGTCATATACAATCCGTACTTATCGATTATATCTAAAAAAGATTCTTTTGCTGCCATCCCTATTTCAGTAGTTACTTCATACAAATCATCTTGATGAATATCGTGGTCAATCATAAATAGTTCGTCAAAGTCCCATCTAGTATCATCATCTCTATCTAAAAATTGTACTGAACCGTTAGTTATGCGGACCTTCATACCTAATTCAGTACCATATGGATTTTCATCAGGGTTACCTTCCGTCCTACTGATAATCCCAATAGATAAAGGTGTCACATCCATTTCATATCCTCCTGAAGATATATGTCTTTTTTTACCTATACCTATTTCTTTTTTGGCTAATTCAAGTGCTTTATCATATCCACCATAGAATTTTATTTTCAGTTTGTCAATCTCCTCTTCGTATTCTAAACAATTTATACCAATATATCTACAGGGTGTTAGTTCTGTACCATTTTTACTCCAATAGTCAAATAAGAATTCTTCTACTTGAGGACTTAGTTCCTTTTTTTTAGGTGCTCCTTGCCAACCTTCACTCATTTCATACTCATCACTTTTAGGTGAAGCGTCAGTAACATGTGAATACTCTAAGTCTTCTCTCAATATTTTACGTATAAGTTCTTTCATAGTATGTTAATAAATATCGTTAAAGTAAAAAAACCTCAGTCGACTAAGACTGAGGTTTTTAATGTTATATATATTGGGGTAGGGAATTAAAGGACGCTGAGATTACACGTTTGAATGACTCGTCTTTTGTGGGATTATTATTACTTTTTCCCCACTTATCCACCCCATTGACAGGGGTATCGAATCAGTGTCGGTTACTATCGGTAACCACTCGTATCGTTGATAACTACTCAACCGTTACTAAAATCTCTTAAGACTTGCGGTCTCATAAAGGGTCGGCCAACCCACGAGTTGTTTCACAATCGACATCCTTAGACTTGCGGTCTGAAGGAAAACTTCGTTGACAAAGGTCCGAAGTATTAGACACCTTTCGTCATCAACGCTCGAAGACTCTTGCTTTTCTAATTGATTTTAGATAAACAACATGGATTTATGAAAGATGCGCTTCGAGAGAAGTTCTATACCTTTGGAGTACAGAATGCTTCACACCTCTCTGTAAGTCTGTCAACTTACGGTAAGTTAGGACCACGTCGACTTGTCGTCTCGGAGACCCCTCATACTGGTACTCAGCCCTACAACACCTGACAGGGTGTGTCGAACCGTCACCTGTAGCTTTTCCTATTGATATCACTATCTCAACTCTGATATTCCACGGACTCAGAGTGGTTTCATCCCTTTAGCAGTTGCCCTTAGGGTTTTGACCGTAGCCACTTTGTTTAGTTGTCAGAGTAAACTCTGCGGATATCTGAGAGTTGCTCAACACTCTTCAATCCCTTTAGTCCTGTTACCAGGGTTATCTAACGACGCTAAACCGCCGATGACTAATAACTCACTGTGATTTTAAAAAAAGGGGGTTAATCTTTTTTGATATAAACTCGATTCAGTGAGTGTTCGTCATTATTATTTCAAAGAACTTCTACAAAGATAAGAAACTTTTTTCTTAATCTCCAATTTTTTTTTACTTTTTTTTAAAAGGTAATATATAAATATACTGTTTTGTCTAAAAGGTTGTACAAATATATAAAAAATCTTTCATATATCAATCAAAAACACCATATTATTTAGAATACTGTTTATAATTACTATTTAATGTATCTAAATTACCCTCAGCAGTAGCAAGTTTTTCTATTAATTTATCCATTTCTTCAATAATACCTGGATGTTCTCCAATACCCGTGGGATTGTTAAAGTAAATTTCTAATGTAGCTAAACACTCTAACTTGTCAGCCTCATACTTAGACTTTAATGCTTTGTAAATATAGTTTTTCATTTTAAAATTATGTTTAATAGTTTATTAAGTTGTTTCGTCATTGGTTCCGGTAATTCGTCTTTACCGAAGTATCCACATTCACTGTGTTCATCACCATCTATAGCGTTATCCAAGTCAGGATATATAGGTTCTTCTGTATCTAAAAGATGACAATACATCACTCCCTTTAAAATTTCTCCGTCTCTTGTGTACCTTTTTATTGCACCAATAAATTCGACATTACCGTAGATAGGTAAATCTGTTTCTTCAATAAATTCCCTAACCGCAGCTTCTCTCGGTGTCTCTCCTTGCTCCATTTTCCCGCCAGGACAAGACCAAAAACCTGGTAATGTTCCTTCATTGTTTCTTTTACATAGTAAAACTTTATTTTCATGTCTCACTATTATTCCAGCATATTTCTTCATGTATAATATTTATGTATATGAAGGTAATGATAAATAATAACATTTTTAAAGTCAAATTATGTACGAGACAAAAATCGATAGAGGAGGGAATGCAAAATAAAAACTTTAACGAATCTTTTAATGGAATGTTATTTATGATGCCAAAAACTACCGAACAAAGTTTTTGGACGTATAACTGTATTATTCCTTTAGATATATTAATGATTAATAGAGGCGAAATAAATGAGGTACATCATAACTGCAAACCTTGTCACAAACAATCACAATGTGATTCATATAAAGGTTACGGTGGTGAAGTATTAGAATTACCTGGAGGTACTTGTAAAAGTTTAGACATTAAAAAAGGAGACTCAGTCTCCTTTTCTTTAGTTTGATTTACTTTCGTTAATCTTTTCTTTTAGAACTTCAACGAATCTTCGTTGAATCATCTTTACAAACTTAACGTATGGAGTGTCTCCCTCTTTTTTACCATACTTCTTCTTACCTGAAGGAGGTCTCTTACTTCTACCAAAATAATTTAGTGCTGAAATATTTGTAATACATTTATGTCCTCCTGAATTTGCTTGAATCATCTCCCAAGCAGGAACACCTAACTTATCAAGTATTGCCCATTCACCATCCGTTAAATCATTATATGGTTTGTTCATTATTGTCTTTAATCTATCCATATACTCTTCACCACCGTCTATAGACCTAACTTTATCTCCATAAAACGCTTCTAAATCGGCGTTAGTAAACCCTACAGACTCTTGGTCAAAACTTTTACCTGATTCTGATATCCACTTAATAGTTGATAATGGTATTATTTTATCTCTGAGTTGTGGTTCCCATTTCGCTAAGACTTCTTGAGCAATCTCACCTAAGTTTACACCTTTAAGTTCTCTCTCACCCTTAAATGGATTACAACTTGCCTGAACTAATCCCATGGGCCAAGCGATAACTAAAAAATCTGCGTCAGGATTGTTTTTAAATGGTGTATATCTATCATATGAACCCGGTTTAAACATAGAACCTCCACCATATTGAACGATTATTCCGTCATCTACTTTTACTTTATCACTACTATCTTGTTTTTTCACATAACCTTGTTGATTTAAAACCATTTCCTCAGGTGATGCATATCCTTCTTCTTGTGCAATTCTATTAATATTTTGAAATATATTTAATAGTGATGGTGATGAAGACATAACTAATTTTTCTAAGAACTTAGGTTTGTTTTTATAAGCCAGTAGTAGTTTATTCGTGGCCAACCCTAAAGCCATTTTATTTTTTTGTAATGATTTATCCTTTTGTAATTTAAATATAAAGTTCATTATATCTTGAGGTTCAAGACCAAATCTAGCGAAATCTGCCGAATCAACTGTTGATATTAGTGTAATATCATCTGATGGGAATATGTCTGATGGTGACATAATATCAGAAAGTGTTGCCACATTTGAACGAGATGACCTAAAGGATGTTGAAGTATCTCCCTCAACACCCGTCTGACTATCGTGGTGGTCTGTATGAACCACAAACATAGGTTTACCATGTGCAAAATCTACAAGAACTGGCATTGTGTCTCCTTGAGCGTCCTGTTTTTTGACTGCAAACTCTTTATCTCCGTATTGAATTATCTCAGAGTCTACTACTTCTATTCCGTTATTTTCCAAATAGTTTTTCATCGCTAAGGCGGTAGTTACACCGTCTAAGTCTTGGTGGAAATATATCTTAGCCTTCTTGTACCTATCTGCAAGTGCCTTAATATTTCTTAATCCTGTCTCGTTTAATATTTTTTTCATTACGCTCCTATACTTCCAATGTTTAAGTCACCATCCAAAGCGAATGATGCCACTTTTAAATCAGGGTTCTCTTCAACTCTAAACCTATACTGAGTTCCGTATCCACCATGACAAACTTCACTTAATTTATCACCTCCCAACTCTATTAACCAATTTAGTTTGTTTTTATCTTTTACGACTTCTTCAATACCTTCTACTTGATTTATTGGTATACATTTACCTTCTTGCTCATTCAAATATTGTCTTTTTGTTGCTGACTCGTGAAGGTTTAATATTCTATCTTTTTCCGAGTTATCAATTCTGAATTGTCTCATAGTAACTTATTTTAATATAAATATCACGTATAACAAAAAACCCCTCACAAGGAGGGGTTTTAAGTTAATTTAAATATTTTAATCTTACTCTTGAGTCATAATATACTTCTTACCATTATAGATATATAAACTACCAAATGGAAGGTCTAATAAATTATCGATTCTCTGACCCATAACATTATAATAGTTATTATCTAGTGGTCGTTGAGTATTTTGAATCTCACCTACACTGTTAGTAGTGTTGTCTAACAAGACCGCATCAATTGCATGTACTACACCATTTTGAGCTTCTAAATCAGCTAAGACGACTGTAGCAGTGCCGTTAATTGTTACTGTTTCACCGACACCGACTGTCAAAGTACCACCACCAACTGTGGTCGCTTCCAGTCCATCATATAAATCAGTACTCATAACAGTAGTACCTAATACGTGATACAAAAGAATGTCAGTCAAATTAGGAAGAACTAAAAGGTCAGTAACCTCAACACCCAACGTAGTTGCCAATGCGACGAACGCATCGTCAGTCGGTGCGAATACTGTAAAGGTACCTTCACCTTCTAAAGTACTTTGTAGACCTCCGGCAATAACAGCTGCTTCGAGGTAGTTATGGACATCACTTCCTTCAATCCAGTCCCATACTGTTGCCACTGCAGGTGTACCCGGTGGAAAAACAACCGCATCGATAACGTGGACTACACCATTGTCAGTAATAAGGTCTGCCACAGTTACTGAAGCTACACCATTTATTGTAATAGTCATACCATCTGATTGTATGTACATTGGTTCTTCAGGGAGTAAAGTGCCTAACATAGAATTAATTGACGGTGGAAGAAGCACCTCTCCTAAATATACTTCCGGAAGTACGTGGTATAAAAGAATATCAGTAAGATTAGGTAGTGCAAGTAAATCTTCTACCTCAACATTCAATTCATATGCTAACGCAATAAATGCATCATCAGTTGGTGCAAATACGGTAAAAGTGCCCGATGTGTCACTTAATGCATCGACAAGACCAGCAGATACAACAGCGGCTTCCAACAATGTATGGTCTTCACTATTAACGATTACATCTACTACTGTAGATTGAGAAAAACTAATTAGGGATGTTAAGGCCAACCCAAAGGCCATTAGTACTTTTTTCATTTTTTTTGAAATTTGTTTTTTATTGTTCCTTTAGTATAGTGTGTAGAGTTTTATTAGTCAATTGTTTTTTTGTGAAAGTTTTATTAAAAATATTTAAACAAAAAAGACTCCTCATTATAAGGAGTCTTTTAACATAGTAAAAAATTTATCTTGTCTATTATTATCAGGTTTTTCAAAAACTTTTTCCATATTGTACTTACCTATTCTTTTTGGAATTTTTAATTCATTGTATTCTATGTAATCATCTTCATAATCTCTTTCAATAACCCCATTAATAACTCCACGGGTTTGTGATAATGAGAATCTTTTATAATTTTTATCAAAACCTGTATTCACTAACCACACTTTTACTTTGTGGTTATTCTCAACCCTATTTCTAAACATATTGGTGTAATCAGATATTTTCCTTGGTAGGAATGGGTCCCCAAAACAAGGTGAGAACGTTGTGGTAGGTTCAGTAACTCCAACTTCAGTACCCGCAACTTTTGAAGTATACCCTAACTTAAAGTACTCAACTGCTTGTTCTGTATTTAATAATGATATAGGTGGTAATACACCAAAAGCGTCAAAAGATAGAAAAAATATATTCTCAACCCCTAAACCTCTACCTGGCATACTTACCTTAACCTCACGTCTTATTTGGTCCAATGGATAAGAAACCCTAATGTTCTCTGTTATACTACTATCACTAAAATCAACATCACCTTCCTCATCAACTATAACATTCTCTAATAATGAGGTATTTGTTTTAGTGAATTTACTATGTATTGCGTCCCATATTACAGGTTCTTTATACTCATCTAAATCTATGAGTTTAGCGTAACATCCTCCTTCAAAGTTATATATATAATCATCATACCATCCGTGTTCATCATCACCAATAAAATACTTTAAAGGGTCAGAAGATAGGGTAGTCTTACCAGTACCTGATAGTCCAAAAAATAAATTAACACCTCTACCGTCTTTAGTATTAGAATTAGCAGAACAATGCATCGGTAAGACTCCTCTATCAACTAAAAGAGTATTCATAACGGTAAAGACACTTTTCTTTATCTCACCCGTATAACTCGTACCAGCTATTAAGATTTTTCTATCATCAAAATCTAATATTACAAAATTTTCATTTTTAACATCTTCAGGTCTATTTTTACTTACAAAATCAGGGCAATGTAATATTTCCCATTCAGTAAATGTAGTTGAGAATGTTGTGACAAAACTTTGTGGGTCAATTAACATATTATTAAAGAATATGATAGCCCATGGTTCTGTACTTTCTATATTAAAAGTTGCACTGTGTTCATAATTGTAACCTGCAACTTGTCTAGCTCTGAAAGTTTTTGCGTTTTCTATATATTCTTTAATTTCATTTTTTAATGAAATATAACTATCTCTACTAACTCGTTGGTTTATGATTCTTTCAAAATCGATAGTCTTATCTGTATATTTCCCCTCAGAAAAGTATCTATCTTTAGGTGACCTACCCGTAAATTTACCAGTATTAAAATGTAATAAACCCTCTTTGGTGGTCTTCATTCCTCTCTCCTTAGCAAGGGTCATTAATTGCTCAGTAGTTTCGTAATAAACCATTTTTTTTAATTTGTTAATTCATCAACCTGTATTTTAAGTTGTTGTTGTTCCAACTGATAATCTTTAATTCTTTTTTTGGCGACTTCACAATAGTTTTTTGAGATATCAATTCCTATCCATTTTCTACCTAACATTTCGGCGGCTAAGCAAGTTGTTCCTGAACCGTTGAATGGGTCGAGTATTATATCTTCTTTATATGAAAGTATTTTAATCGCTCTGTACGGTATATCTAAAGAGAATGTCGCCTTTGTTTTTTGTTTGGTATCTGCAAAGTAATTCCATTGACCGAAAACTAGTGACATGAAATCTTTCTTATCTTTATCTTCATAAACAAGTTTCTTTCTCATCCCACCTTTTTTAGTGTCTTCAACCATTTGGTGTTCACCTTTCCATTGTGGAGTACCTTTTACCTTTTTCTTATGTAAGTTTTTATAAGCCAAAATGACACATTCCTTAGGGTTATAAATATACGGTGAAGAAGGACTCATCCAACTTCCCCAAGCAGTGGTCTTACTTCTATGAGGTGAACTTTCCTCTAAATCAACAATACCGAAGAATCCAAAACCAATCTCTTTCATTATCATCCACATCTCTGCAGAAAAATAAATTCTACCACCTTTGTCCTGTCGGTTTATTTCATAAGGTATGTTGATAGCAATCCTACCATCATCTTTAAGTACTCTGTAAGCCTGTGTTAACCAATCTTTCGCAAAGACTTTATACTCTTCGAAATATTTGTCGTCATCCCAACTATCATAATCAATACCAACACCATAAGGTGGTGATGTAACAATAAGGTCAATCGACCCCTCCTCCATCACCTCCATTTTCTTTATAGAGTCTGACGTATAAATCGTGTTTGTTTCCATCTTCATTTTCAATTGTTTTTATTCTTCTTTCCAAATACCATAAAGCTTTCTTTAAGTCTTGTAAAGGGGGGTTATCATCTTTTTTTCCACTACGTCCAATATATTTTAAAACATTAAATAGATAGGCGTCTTTATCTATACCCCAAGCTTCCGCTACTTTTACAACCTCATATGGGTTATCCTCACCACCGTAATGTGAAGGATGATTTACCTGTTCTTTCATTCTTCTAATAGTTTTTTTATCTTTTCTTCTGTTAAAACAGCCTGACTGTAGTATTCATCAGATTTTTTTCTGTCAATATTTCCGTATTTATGAGAAAGTTCAAAAAATTTATCTTTTTTACTATTTAATCTCTTTAGTTTTATGTTTTTAAAAATACCCATATTACTTTGATTCGTATTTCTTCTTTTTATTTTCTTTCCTCATTTTTCTCTTTTTCTTATCTGACATATTGTCAGATTCATACTCTAATTCCTGTACAGGTTTTTTCTTACTACCTTCTTTCCATAGGTTCTTTGGGCAATATTCCCATCCAAATTTAACCATATTAATAGCCTCTTTATCTGAGACTCTTTTTACTTCTACACCTCTTTTAATTGTTTTCATAGTTTTTGAGTTTTTCTTTTATTTCATTTATTGGTTTGTTTTCCGAAAACATTTTATAAAAATCGTGTGACCAATCATCACCAAAAATTAACGCATCTGAATTGAAGAGGTTATCTATGTAGTTATCCTCAGTCATTTCAATTATTTCTTTAGTTATAAATCTTTTATTGAAACCCATTTTAGTTCTGAATTTAATTTTACCGATACAATATGTTCTTGTTCTTTATCCCATTCATCTGGTGATATTAATGATAAGAATTTTTTTCCATTATTTCCATAGTATAAGTGATAGATATAACCTACCACAGGCTCGAAAGAATAAGTCGAATTGTAAATCATATTATTTAGGTTAACTTCTTCTATTAATTTATTGTATTTGTCGACAATTTGTTCAAACTCAGATTTAAATATTTTTTGTATTTTATGAGTCCCTTTTTGTCTAAATAAATCAATGTCCTCTACTTCAATTTTAGGTCCTGATAAATTAGAAGCGTATGGTAATATATTAGCGTGGAATTTTTCATTCTCTTCGTCCCATACGATATTATCAGGGTATCTAGATTTTTTACTCATTTTATATTACTTTCTTTGAGTTCATCTAATTTTATTGTTTGAGTAATGTAATTAATTACCTTTCTTTTAATTATCGAAAGTAGACACCCGTCAATAGGAAATTCACTATCGAATTTTGCCTCGAAAATTATGTGATTCTTTTTAAATTTATGTGTGATTAATTCTCCCCTTTCTTTTAATATAAAATCACACTTCTTTTCGTCATATCTTCTATGAATTTTTTTTATACGATATTCATATAAAAATTTTTCGTCATTATAGTCAAATATTAAATAACCTTTATTCGCATTTTTATTATTTAATTTAACTTCTCTGTTAGTAGGCTTTACTAATACAGATTCAAATACGATAGACCATATTGACTTGGCAATTAAAAAGTAATCTTTTAATTGTTCATTAGCCTTTTTAGATATTTTTACAATTTCTATTAAGTTATCGTCACTAATACCTGTTAATTTTTTATGGGATAAATGAGCTAAAAGTATTTCATCGTCAACATTTTCAGGTTCTTTTTTTAATACTATTCTAGTTAAGTTTTTACTTATAGAATTAAGATTGGCTAAATGTAAAGAAAGTTCTTGAAATGTTGGGTATAGTTTAAAGTTTTCTAAGTCTTTATCTATTTTAGAAATATAGTCTAATAGAACATACTCTTTATGTTCCATATCTATAGGTTCTTGTAAAATCCAATCTAAAGGTAATCTCATAATTAATTATTATACCTTAAGAATAAAAAAAACTTTTAATTAATCAATTAATCTACCCTAAATACATAATAATCGTGACCATCAATTCTAATATCATATTCTACACCATCATAATGTGATATATTGTGACCAACACCATCCGTATCCACCGCATCCTCAATTATCTCATCTTTATTTAAGAATTCCTCAAGGTCTAAATCGTAATCTTTAATATAATTTTGTGGGTTAGACCTAACGTCACTTAAATACTCATCCACCTTTTTTTCTATCATTTCCTCAGTGGGTTCTCCCTCAGGACTTAATGTTAAATCATCTCTCTCCTCTTCTAACTCATCTATTTTATCATATACTTCACCCCTTTCATCACTACTATAAGGTAACGAGTCAGTATCTCTTGTCTTTCTATAAAGTTCTTCAATCTCTTGGTCTAATTCTTCGTGTCTTTCCTTTTGTTCTGTAGATAACGGTAGTTCATCTTCATCGAATATAGATTCCCAATCATCTCTAACATAATCATAATACCAACTCTCAAAATAACTGACAATAGAATCTATGTCTATGTAATTCATCAAATAGTCTTCGTTAAATGACTCCATTAACCCTACGTCATTAACCAAGTCGTTTAATCTAGATTTTGCGAGTTCGTAAACATCATCCCATTCACCCACAATATATTCACTATCTGTTTCATTTTCACCCATCCATTTAAATGCTAAAATTTCTCCAGGATAAAAATTATTAGTCTCAGGTATTAAATTATATATGTCCTCATCTTCACCAACTTCATTCACTAACCACTCATTTCTTAAACCACTCATCACAGCATTTGCCTTTCTTCCTACCTCATCTAATTCGTTGTTTTCAGGATTCCACGCATCTCTTTCTCTTATATCGTCCATCCTCCTTAGTAATCTTTCTCTTCTTATTCTATCATCTCTTTGGGTTCGTCTTTGTAACTCTTGTTTCGCTTTAATTTCGTCTTTAAATAATTCGATATCACTAGCGTAATTTGTTGACATGTATCTTTGTATAACATTATCAATCTTTTCAAACTCAGGTGTCCCTAAAATCCACCCCACTTTAAATGAATCATCAGGCGCATCATAGAAAATTTGTTTTCCATCATATTTTTGTAACATTGCAACTTTATAAAACTTACTACCTGATTTAGCTTTTTTATCTAAAAAATAAAATAATTTACCGTCTCTATTGTAGGACATAAAGTGACTATCACTACTTTTAGCTGCTGTACACCATTTACTGCCCGCTCCGTAATAACAACTAGCCTCATGTGTCTTTGGTGTTATTACAGTAAACCTGTCGTCTTCATACACTATGTCGGCCCCATCTATTTTTTTAACGTCCCTCCTTACCTTATTTTCGTGTTTTTCAATCGCATCTGTAATATCTTTTAAAGTATTGTATTGATTAATATCTTTTATTTCTAAATTTTTTTGAAATTTTATAAACTTCTCTACCGCAATTTTCGCTTTAACTAAATCATCATTTACATTTTCAGATGAAATGACCTTACCTAAAAAGTTTAAAAACTTTTGGTTGGATGATAGTTCTATAGATAATAAAAATATTTTTTTTATATCCTCAGGTTTGAACTTATCTTTATATCTTAATAAAAACTCGTCTTTTCTTCCTTCTAATAATACTTTACTAAGATTCATCTTATAATACTTTTATGATAAATATTAGTAGTTTATAAAATAAACTTTTTAAAGACTATTTATATATTAAATAAACTCTCACTATTAAAAAATTAAACTCATGGGATGTGGATGTAAAAAAAAGGCTCAACAAGCTCAACAACAAGCACAAGTTCAGCAACAAGATAATACTAAGTCTGTACAAGAAGCGGTAAATAAAACTGTGGAAAAGTATTATAAGAAAAAAGACTAAGTAAAATCCGCCATAAACTTAAAAAGGGGTGTAATACATCCCTTTTTCTATTTATAGTATTTTTATTTATTGGTATATTTCATAAAAAGTATAATATGGAGACAATTTTTTTTGGGGAGAATTTAGGGAATTTATTTTTAAATGAAATAATAAAGGAGTACGATAATATTGACACTTCTCATAAAACCAATTTAGAGTTAATTGATGTTACTCAATTTATTATATTAAAAGGTAAAACTTCAATATCTAACCCTATAAATTATTCTAAATTATTTAGAAATTATATGGAAAGTAAGATAGGTGTTGAGAATAACTATAGTATTATAGACTTAATTGAGTACGGGTCTTCAATTAATTACAAAGATGTAATAGTAAAAAGTGTTTTCGATAGTAATTCGTTATACCCTAATCGTCTTTTTTTAGATTCACATCAACAAGGAGAGTATGTGATTGACGACATTCAAAATATAATATACACTACAAGTGAGTCGTTATATTCTAAAATATTATTAGAAGGTGATTATTCTCAATATATAAATAAGAGGTTAAAAAACAATAAGTCATTTATTTGTGATAAATTTTATGGAATGAGCTTATCCCCACTCAAAATATATGAAACATATTTAAAATATATTTCACATAATCTTTTTGAAAAACAACTGTGTAAAGACATATCTTATAATCTATACTACGAAGGTGATATAAATAAATTAAATTGGGAGACCATGTCTTTTGTAATTGATAGTAATTCTTTAGTTGTTAATAAAGAATGGGTGAAGTCATTAATATTGGACTTATTTGACTTTAACATTAATCATGTGAAAAAACATTTATCTTTGGATAAATATGACTTTGAGAATGACATTACTGGTGTATCTCCTTGTTGGAAGGTTAGAGATAGAACTTCAGAAATGGTTCTACTATAATAGGAATTCTTTGACCTTGTGAATTGCTTCATTTAAGTCTTTGAACGATAGGTCTGGAGCTAACAATTGTATATCAGGTTTTTCCCCTTCTTTAATCTCTACTAATGTTAGAGCGGGTAGATATTCATTTTTAGTTACATCAACAAATTGTTTATATTCTTTTTCATGTTCATCGACATTTCTTTCAATATACTCTAAATTTTCTTCTTTAAACATTTTTTTTAAAGAATAACAGTGAGGACACCCTTCCATACTATATAAGATTACTGTTTTCATTATAATACGTTTTTAACCATTTCTAATATTTGATTTTCACTAACTAAACCAACTTTATTACCCACATTTTCTCCTCCACTAAAAATTTTAATATAGGGAATAGAACGTACCCCTAGTTGAGTAGCCATTTGTTGGTCTTCTTCAATGTTAAATTTATAAACTTTCATTTCACTTCCTTCTTCCTCCAATTTTTTAGCAACACTTTCGATAATCGGACTTAACATTCTGCAAGGTCCGCACCAATCCGCGTACAAATCTACTATAAATTTTTCACCTGAATTTATTTTTTCTTGCAATTCCTGTGCATTTATTTTCATATTGTTTTATATTTTTTAAGTTGATTTAAGTAGAAGATTATACTATCAGAAGAATCTTCATTACATAAGTAATAAAATTTATATGTATTTTCATATTCATTTTTAGTAAAGTATAATAATGTTTTAGTATCTAAAAACTGTATTAATCCTTTATTGTAAATAGTGACTTGACCATCAAAATATTTTTTTGACCATATAATTTTATTTTTTTTTAAAGTTATTCTTAACGCGTCAATAGTATAAAAATCAGTCTCAATAATAGAAGGTAAACTTCCAATTATATTCTCAGATAAGATTGATACTTTATTTGGTATACCATAATTGTTATGTTTTTCTTTATCTTTCATTAAACTTCAAGTAATTCTTTTTCTATACTTTTTGAGTTTTTTACATAATCAATACTATCACTAATTACTTTAGTTATTTTATATGGGTCAGCGTTAGACGCAGGTCTTCTATCTTCTAGATACCCCTTCCACGTTTTACTCGTTTGTAGTGGAACTCGTATAGACGCCCCTCTATCAGAAACACCCCAACTAAATTTAGTAATATTCTGGGTTTCATGTAACCCTGTTAGTCTCATCTCATTACTTGAACCATAATTATTAATGTGTATATCATGTCTATCCTTGAAAGATTTAAATATATTTTGATAGTACTCTTCATCTCCGTCTTCCCTCATTTTTTTATTAGAGAAGTTACAGTGAAGTCCTGAACCGTTCCAATCACCTGTAACAGGTTTAGGATGAAATTCGATATCATAACCGTAATCCTCAGACATCTGATGTAAAATATATCTAGTAATCCATAGGTCATCTCCAGCCTTAATTTTACCCTTACTGAATACTTGGTATTCCCACTGACCTAGCATGACCTCAGCGTTCGTTCCAGTGATGTCTATACCGGCCATTATACAGTTTTCCATATGTTTATCAACAAACTCCCTACCTGTTACTTGTCCGTTACCTACACCGCAATAGTACTTTCCTTGTGGTTCAGGAAATCCATTTTTAGGAAAACCTATAGGTTTGCCGTCTTTCATTAGAGTATATTCTTGTTCAAATCCAAACCATAAATCCTCATCATCTTCATTAAATAATCCCCTACTATTACTTTCGTGTAATGTACCATCAGGGTTTAAAACTTCACATAGAACTAAATAACTTTCTAATAATCCATTATTCAGTGGATTTGGATAAAGTGTTACAGGTTTTAGTATACAATCGGAAAAATGTCCCTCAGCTTGTTCAGTGGACGACCCATCGAATGACCATTCAGGGCAATCAGTTAACCCTACACCATGAACCGTTTTACCATGAATAGTGTGTGTAGGTGGGTTGATTACTTTTACTTTACTTCTGAGATTAGGTTCAGGATTATACCCATCTAACCATATGTATTCTAATTTAATTTTCATTTTTTATTTAATTAAAGTTTTATGTAAATTTATTTAACCGGAATTGGAGTACCAACGGGATATGGTGACCCTTCTTTCGCAGCAGTGACAGAAGTCATACCTGAATCTACAGGAATAGCAAATCTTAATGGAATTGCCGCCTCATTTAAAGGACCATAACATTTGGATAATATTATACCATTGTCAAGTGTGTCTATTATGTCACATGGCATTGCGAACATATTACTCATACTGGTACTTGGTGAATTTGTGTCAACAATAAACTTACGATTAGTTGGTGGTAACCATTCCCATCCGTTAGTTTCAGGATTAAATTGTGGTACTGTATCACTTGATGTAAAGAACCAAAAGAATGACCATGTTGTTCCGTCTGTCCCATCAGGAGTTTGTTGATTTTCTTTTACATTAAACTCTCCCCAAGTTTCACTTTTACCTTCCATAGCCAAGTTGGAAATTGATAGTCCGTTCATAACAGGACAAATTGCACAACCTTCGTCGAACTCAGTTCCTTGTACAGTTATTTTTTTACCTGTAGGTACAGCACCTGACGCCCCACAGAATGAGAAAGAACCTTCATGTAGTACAACCACTTCTTCAGGTTCAGGAGCGCATGTATCCACTTCCGTTTGTTGTCCACAACTTAGTAGTAAGAAGGATGACAACAATGTTAATAATGTTTTTTTCATTGTTTATGTTTTTTAATGAGTTTATTTGATATTAATAATATCAAATTATAAGTATTAGTATACCTAATATTTTAAATTTTTTTAAAAAAAAAAGGGGTTCAAAAACTGAACCCCTCTTTCATATATTTTATAATATTATCGTAAATTAGAAGTTATATCTTAAAGATGCATTCCAAGTTCTACCAAATCCAAACCACACTGAGTTACGTGTGTCAATACCGTTCCACGTATCTGATGTTTCAGATGCGTGAATATTAGTGTTTGACTCCGCAATGTATGTAGTGTCGAATAAGTTATTTACGTTAACTCTAAACGTTGCATTGTTACCTAACAAGTCAAAACGAGTGGTAACACCCAAATCAACTAAATTGTATGACGGTAACTTCAACGCCCCTTGGTTATCGGGTGTGAAGAAGTCAGAACCTGTGATTGAGTAGTCAGCGTAAAGTCCGTCAACATATCTCATACCTAAGTCTACATTCACACCTCTAGTTACTCTGTAGTCAACACCTAAGTTTCCAACAACTTGTGCTGCGTCACCAACTTTAGCCCCTTCAGTATAAAGAACTCCTGTACCAATCTCTTCTTGATTCTCATCAAACAAGGTGGTTTCAAAATCCTTTGTATACTTCCAATCTCCCAATGATAACATACCTGTAAGTTTTAGGTTGTTAGTAGGTCTATATGTAGACTCTAACTCGATACCATTGTGTTGAACGTCAATATCTCTAAACTGTGCAAATCCATCGACACCTTGAGCATTAGTCAATGAAAGTGCTCTAAATCTATTACCCCATGTTGTTGCATATGCATTAACATTAACAGTAAGCTCGTCACCTAAGTATCCGTAACCTAACTCAAATGAAGTAATTTCTTCATTTTGTAAGTCGTCATTAATGTCATTACCATAACTTGGGAATACCGCTGAGAAGTTTGGTTGACGTGAGATGAATCCCGCGTTAGCAAAAACATTAGACTTTTCATCGATATTATAGTTAGCACCACCTTTAATGTATCCACCACCTAAATTAGCCGTTTCTGAAATTGGATTACCTGGTTGGTCAAAGTAATCTTCTCTTTGGAATGATTGGTTCGATAACCCCGCTTGTACAACCGCGTTTATTCTTCCATCATCATTATATTCAATAAGTCCGTTTACACCGGCCCATCCAACGTTTCCTACATTATAGTAGTCAATTTTTGGACCGTTAAGACCTGTGTTATTAAACGGACTAGCGTTTACAGTTGTGTTAACAAACTGACCTACACTATTATCATTACCTGTTGAGTAGTATGCGTCAAAACCCATTAGGTTATTTACTGTACGATAGTGATAACCTTTGTACTTTCTGAGGTCAATACCTACAGAAGCCCTAATCTTGTCTTTATCGTACTCTAAATTAGAGATTGCACCTACCCAGTCGTGTGAGTTCATAGACGCTCTACGAATCATCCCACTTCTATTAACACCACCTTCATCATATCCATTTGAACCGATGAGTTGTCCGAAAAAAGGACTGTCCATTAAGGTTGAGTCAGGAATTGTTCCGTCAGCATCAATACCATAAGTCTGTGCCCCTGATTGGTTATCAGCGACAATAGCGTCAAAATCAATTGTACCATCATCGTTACGAAATTGTGTTGTACTGTCTTCATACATGAATTCATACAAATCCTTTCTATAAGGATGGACATCGTAGTTTCTACCACGAGGACCTGTTCCTCCACCTCGACCAGCAGAACCATAGACTGAAGTATTCAATGTTAAATCTTCGTTGATGTCCCAATCCCAGTTAAAGGTTGCAAGTGGTTTGTTATAAAAGTTTCTTCTCATAGAGAACTCTTCCCCATTTAAAGTACCTCCGTTTGTGTTCCAACGAGCGTTGATACCATCGTCATTCTGTTCACCAAATGTTTGAAAGTCTCTAATAGAAACCCAAACGTCTCTTTGGTGGTGCCATTGACCCGCACCTAAAATAGATAGGTTCAATGCGTGTTTTGAACCTTCAGGTTGGTAACCTACAGCTCCGAAGTATGTCCAACCTTCACCACTGGTGTTGTCGACATATCCATTACCTGCCCATCTACTCATTAAGAACGATGACGCCCATCCATTCTCATTTTTACCGGTATTGTAGTTAACACTTGTCTTAGTGTAACCATCATTACCAATAGTTTCAGATACTGAACCACCTTGTTCTTTCTCCGCCGCTTTAGTAGAAATAGAAACGGTACCACCAACAGATGGAACCGCAAGACGAGTAGCACCCAATCCTCTCTGGATTTGAATACCTGAAGCAACGTCAGTAAGACCTTGCCAATTAGACCAATATACCCATCCATTTTCCATATCATTAACAGGTTGACCGTTAATTAGGAATGATGTGTTACGTTGGTCGAAACCTCTAAGAGATATTCTTGAGTCACCATAACCACCACCTTGTTTCGTAGCATAGACACCAGGTGTTCTATTCATGATTTCAGGGAATTCTTGGTTTCCGACTTTCAAAGCAATCTCTGACGGACCAATGGTTGATACCGCAACTGGTGTTTCTCTCACTTTCGCAAAGTCAACAACGTTAACGATTACGGATGCCTCATCCAAACCCAACGCAGTAGCGGTTAATGATATGGTACCCATATCTTTTAGTGCCGGTGTAGTTATTGTTTCATACCCGATAAAACGTACAACTAGGTTTCCTGTGGCCTCACTGTTGAGAGTGAATTCACCTGATACATTAGTTGATGTTCCTCGTGTGTTACCTTCAAGATAGACATTCGCTCCGATGAGCTCATTACCTGTCTTAGAGTCAACAACTTTACCTGTAATTTGGGAGAATAGACTCGTAGTTGAGACCATCATTACTCCTAAGATAAACAATCGATTAATTAATTTCATTAGTTTTTTTTTAAGTGTTTATTGGTTGTTTATATAATAAAAAACTACCCCCACTCTGAGGGTAGTTCTAAATTCAATTTATGTGGTTTTTTCGGTTTCCGTTTCCGTAAACACGAAGGGGTCACCTTCCCCATCATTAATAAATGCGTAACCTCTTTCTATAAAAGCGTCCTGTGTCATACCAACACTATCATAAAGTTCCATCATCGCATCTTCATACGCCTCTTCATTTTCCATATCATCCTCATCAGGATATTCGAAGTCCTCATCCTCATCTGCGAATATTTGATTTTTATAAACCAATATACCACCGACTGGGTCGTATCCTTCATCTTCATATCTGTTCTCAACAGCCACATCGGGGTCTAACTCAACAAGTAAATTGTAAAGGTGCATCGTAAATTCTTTAACCGGATGCCATGCCGATGTAACTTTAATTTCGTTATCATCTATAGTGTGTTCAAAATATGCCCATTTAGCTCCTAAATTTTCACCAGCCCATGAGTTGAATGTTCCTCCATTTTCACTTATGTGTGGGTTTTTATAAAAGATTTTTGCGAAACCTCCTGTGTCTGAGTATTCTAAAGAATCAAGTAAATCGATGTACTCATTCATCTTATTAGTTACTTTTTCATTTCCAACAACTCTAATGTTGTTACTTACGTGATTTGCCATTATTTTAATTTTTTTATTTTAAACTTGTTAAAGTTAATTGAACTAAACCATAAGGAAAGTCTTAATATTAAATAATATTATCGACCTTGACCTCTATAAGATTTACGATAATTTTTAGAATTTTTATTCTTAGATGATTTTGTTTTGGAGTGAACTCCTGGTCGATTTACTTTGTTTTTACTTTCGTAACCTCCTGCAATTTTTGCCATAATTTTTTATTATTTAAAATGTTTTACTAATCAAATATACAACATTTTTTTTAATAAATCAAAAAGGTAAATCGAAATCTACGAATTCATCTATATTTCCAATATTATCTTCCCATACCAAAAAATCAAAACTATTATTAAGTTTTTTATTTTTATGGAAATATGATTTGGTTTTCATTACTTTACCATTACTAAACTCTTTAATCATTTTAGGTAAATCAAAATTATTACTATTAAACAATAATTCAATTTTATTATCTAAAACTTCTAAAGGAACGTTCCACGTATCATCTAAATTACTATTAAATTTTCCTCTACTCTGAACTCGTTTTAAACTACTTTTTAATATTCTATATTCTACTGTTGCCCTGTCTTTATTCAATATATCATTTTTTCTTAATGATATAATTAAAGATTCAGGTTTTTCAATATAGGTCCTAACACAATTGGACTGTACTTGAGACTCCTCATTATATTCTCCTGAACTTGTTAAAACTACAGGGTAATAATTTTCATTTGGCAGTACTTCTATCGGTATTTCTATAACCTGAAGGGTATGGTCGTTATATATTCTCTTTATTTTACCTTTCTTGTATGTTTCAACTAATTCACTTATGATATAATGTTCATCATTAAATTGAGTTATGTTAGTAAATTTCATCTTGAAGTCTTCTCCATACTTTTTTAAAGATTTTATAATATGTAGATGGTCTTTTATGATTGACCAATTCATATCTTTATTTTCGTTAATTAAATTAACTATTCTTTTTTTATCGATATTACTAAGGTCGAAGTAAGACCTTCTATTAAAATCAACGAAATTGAACCATGTGGAATACATATCCACACTATTTTTACTAAAAAAACTTTCTCTTATTTTATTAAAATAGTCTACCCCTAAATTGTGAAATACTTCGAATAAAATAAAAAAGTCAATATCTCTACCTTGGTTTAGTATCTTTCTGACTTTCTTACCCTTTAATCTATTTTTATCCATAAAAAACTGTGTTAGGTTTCCCTTTTTAATAAGTTCTCTTTTTGGGAGTTGTAGGACTCTATACTCTAATACCGAATCAGGGTAAGACACTTTGTTAACTTTTAAGTATAGTTTATACATTTCACCCTCTAAGTGGTTTGACGTATATTCCATTAAAATATTGGTTTGCTTATGTAGTTGATTAATAAATATTTTTATTGATTGTAGAGCAATTTCATCTCCTACCGTATTAAAGTTATTAGTTGTGGAAATCATATCTTTCCATTCCTTATTTTTACTTACTACATGATTAAAGTTTCTTCTTACAGCAAGTTTTATTTCTGTTAAAAATGGTAACTGAAATCCATTACATCTTACTTTTTTGGAAATTATCTTTTTACGTTTCTTAGATATGTGTCCGTGGTAAAAATTTTTACTTTTAGTATTATAAGTAACAAAACTAATTTCTTTATTGACTTTAAAGTATTGACTACCAACCAATCTTTTAAAAATATTATGATAAAACCTAATACTGATTTTATCGCCTGATTGTACAACTTTAACCTTTATTTTAATAAGATGTAGTTGTTTAGTCTTATCAGAATAAAACTTTTTTACATCTTCGTCTTTAATTATCTCATCTTTTTCAAAAAAAAATTTTCCGTATTTTAGAGTTGATTTTTCGGACTGTACGTAACTTATTTCACAACTATTTTTAAAATATTCTAATATGTTAATTGTCCCTTCTTTTTCATACAGTATAGTTTCACCCATAGTAAGTTTAATTTACTAAAGAATAAAATACAATATCTGAACTTTCAACTCAATTTAAATATATTTTACCAAACTTACCTTCCATAGTTACTTTATATTCTTTCTTACTTTCAACTACATTCAACTTTAAAATAACCTCTATCATTTGTTTTTGGGTAAGTTGTATGTCATTACCTTCTTTATGGTTAATTAACGCTTTCTTATATATTGCATCAAAAAAATTATCAATAGGTGAGTCACCGATTAAACTATACAATTCTTTTGGATTTTCTTTAAAGAATGTTTTAATCTGTGAAAGATATATTTGCACGTCAACATCACTCATTTAATTATTTTTTAAAAAACTATGTAAAATGAAAATAACCGATTTAACGGTTATTTTCAAGTATTACCTAAAGATATGTAATTTTTTATTATTCTCAATCTCGTCAGGTATTTTAACGTTTGGACTATTCTTTAAGTTAATTACCTGTAGGTTTTTCAAGTTACTTATCCCCTTAGGTATCGTTGTAAGATTATTATTGTTCGGTAAGGATAGGAATACTAAATCTTTCAACTCTTCGATTTCTTTAGGTAGTTCTTTAATAATACCTTCCAAGTGAAGGGCATTTAGATTTTTAAATCTACCTAGCGTTTTTGGGATAGTAAGTGCGACTTCATCTGAAGATTCCCCGTATCTATTATTCGACTTAACAAAATCAAATCTTTCAAGATTATCAGGTAGAGTTTCAAAAAACTCATCAAACCCATATAATGATATAAACTTAGAAGCGGAATCTTTTGGATATTCAACAGATATCGAAGTTCCTTCTCTATTAGTTAAACTTTTCATAAATTCCGGTTTAAATACTTCTTTAAGTTCTTCGTTTTTATTCAAAAATTCTATTAGATTAATTTGTCTATCATTTGCCCCCATATACTGATTAGATGGGAAATGAAACTGATACCTATTTGCAGGTAATCCACTTTTTTCTCCTGTAGTCACACCTCCATCTCGGAAAGATTCAGGTTTGTTTGGAATTACCACATATAAAGGACCATCTTTAATATAAGTATTAAAGTAGTTACTTCTTCCAGGTGCAGATGTACACCAACCACTTTCACCTTTTGCAATATCTAAACCATATCCACCGTAAAAACAAGCCGCATCGTGCCCTAACTTTCCAGTGTCTTCGATTTTTACAACGGTCCACTTACTACCTTTAAAAATTACTTCACCACCTGGATGTTCATAAGTTTTAGCGGCTTCTTCTTTTTCTGATTTAGAAGCTTTAGTTTTATCCAAACTAAAATCTACAGTAATATCTGCTAATTTTTCAATATTAAGTTTATTAATATCTCTAAGTTCTTGGTCAAGTTGACCTTTGAACCTGTCGAACTTTTGTAAAGACTCTGTAGTTTTATATAAATCCTCAAAAAATAGTTCTTGTAACCTACTCATTTCACTTTTAAATTCTGAAGTACCATACTCCGATTCAGGCTCAAGTCTAAGAAATTGTTTTACCAACCACGGTGTATATGTACCGGCCTTTTTAATTTCGTCTCCGTCTCTACGAGTCGTAGGGTCAGCTAATACTATTTTATTCAAATCCTCTAAAGACATTCTAGCAGGTTTTACTTTGTCACCTTTTTTCTTAGGTTCAGTATAAGTCTTCCTAAGAATTTCATAACGACCCTGTTCTAAAATTATATGTCTAATAATACCACTAAATTTCATATTATTCTTTTTCATATAAATATATAGTTAACTTAAAAGATTACGAATTATAATTCAAAATTAATAGTTCGGTTCCTTTATTTTGTGTTTTTCCTTTTTTAGCTGACGCCGCTTTGACGAAGTCTTTCTGTTCCCAAAGATAATCATTTTTTGGAAACCACCCATTTAAAAGTTCAAAATCATAGTAAGATAATGAAAACTTTCCTTTGATATTGTTTAGAATTTTTGCCAACCTTTCGTGGTCATTCCTATCAAAGTCGTGATTAGAATAGTAGTTCTCTGTTTTCCAGTACGGTGGGTCTAAGTAAAAGTATGTCTTATCTCCATCATATTTGTTAATGAGTTCTTCAAAGTCCATATTTTCAACAAAGTTAATTTTTGAGAATTTGTCTATCCACTTTTCGTTTTTCAGTTTATCTCTAAAAGTAAGGTATTTTGATTTGTACTTACCCTTTAAGTCGATGTAATTTGATGACTCTGGTTTACTGCCGCTGAATACCTGTGTAAGAATGTAAGCATACTTAGCAGCAACATCATAGTCAGGGTAATTTATTTCAAAGTCATCTGCAAATATCTCAGACTGGAACTCTTTGAATAGGTCTTTATATTCTGTAGGTGTGTTCTCCACTCCTCGTTGTTGACAAGGGATAGACTCAACAGATTTAAGAAGTTCTGTAGGGTTTTGCACACACATAAAGAGATTGTAGTTCAACGGATTGAAATCGTTATAAACAATGTTCTTTAGATTTGGGTACTCATCCAAATCCATATTGTAGTAACACCAAAACATACCTCCGAATGGTTCAACATATGTCTCCATATCTTTAGGGTAATATGGGACTATCCATTTACCTATCCTACTTTTTCCTCCTATATAACTAAGCATACTTATTAATTTTACTACAAATATAGTAAAGAAAATTCAAAAAGAAAATTAATCTTGATTTTTGAATTTTTCAATCAATACAGATATAACGGATATAGTTATTATTGAGATTGAAAGGATTAAAAAAAGTATGTCGAATATTGGGAAACCTTTATACATAATGTATTAATAATACTATAGCTACTGAAACAAGTAGACCAACTAATAACTTTAAGAAATCTTTAGCTACTATAGGAAATACTTGTTTTAAATTACCTTTCTTAGTTAGGTATGTGTTTAAAGCAAGTTCTCTACCACACAACAATCCAACAAATACCCATGTAGTTGACATAGGGACGTTATTTAATTGTTTAAAATACAATAGTAGGAAAGCATACACTAAGTCAATTAAAGTCGCTGAGCGAACGTATTTTGTATTTTGTTTGTCAAGAACTATCTGTTGTATCTTACCACCTTGTTGATAAAATATCCATCCCAATCCTATAGTAAAAAAGGTTATAACACCTGACAGTTCAACAACTGAAAGTTGTCTTGGTAAGAACACTGCGATGTTTGCGATATCGTGTGAAAGCCACGTAAACCACAAAAAACTTGTGGTTAACCATTGTCCTATTCTCCAATATTTTTTATTACTTTCTTTTATGTCGTTATCTTCGTTGAATACTCCTGATATTAAGAACCATAATCCGTACGCCGCCACAGCTGCCAGACCATATCCTACAATACTTTTCATTAACATCTTCTCTAATACAAATGTTGACGCAAAAGCCGATAATACCAAAAATGATGTAGACACAGGAATACCTTTTCTTGTTAGTGCAACTAAAGCAAGAGGTGCAAGTGCGTGATACCACTGTACTTCTTGGAAGGGTATCTTATCTAATCTACCAAAGGATATGTCACCGTCATATACATTCCATCCATATATTAATGTGAAAGCCATTACGACTGAAGCTGCTAACCATAATACATACCATTTAAATTTTTCTTTATTTGATGCAATCCATGTGCCGAGCGTTTGTACACTATCATTGGCAATTACTGAGTAACCCGCCAATGTAAATCCTATTAACGAAAGTAATGTCATATTTTTAAATTTTTATAGAAAATCTGAATCTTATGGTTTTAGAATTATCCCATCCAATTCTGTAAACAAATTTATTATTTTTATATGGTATGTCAACAGCTACTGCCAAATTATATAATTTATCATACCAAAATTCTTGTTGTACCCAAAGTTTGAACTTTTCAAATTTGTAAATTAATCTAGGTTCAAACGTTGGTTGGTTATTTTCAATCTTATAATGTAGTGGTACACTAAATACTATCGGTGATTCTGCAAAATTAAAGTTGTGTCTGTATGTGACTCTATTCTCATCCAACTTTGTTTTGTGTCTGAGTTCAAGTCCTCCCTTCTCAGTAATTTTGTGACTAAATGTTATGTAGGATTTTCCGTTGGTTCTCATCTCATAACCTATTTTTTGGGATAGGAGACTACAACTGATTAATAACATTAAAAATGTTAGTGTTAGTTTCATAATAATCTATTTCTAACCATATATAGAAATAGATTATTTAAAATTTCACATTATCTAATATGTTAACCTTGTGTTAACAATTAAGAAACAATATTACTTATAGCAATTCTTATAAGGTCTACACGAAGCTTTCTGTGAGAACCCCATATCTTTACAAAGCGTTTTTTCACAATAAGATTTACTCATCTTACGAGTTCCCTTATCATTACTTTGTTCTTTCTCCTCTAAGTAGGATTTAATAACACGTTTAATAATACTATTCATTAAAAATAAATATCATGAAAGAAAAAAAAGAAGAAGGTTGTAGTAGTTGTAAAAAAGGATTAGACATTAAACAAAAGTCTATGGTAGTATTATCAGTTTATATATTTATTACCTCTATATATGGAACCTATAAAATAATACAGAATGTAGTTTCACACTTTTAATTTTTCTATAATATTATTTTTCATCTCTGCATCCATAATTTCGTTAACTACACTCATTTTAACGTAAAAATCACCTACCCCACCATTAGTTTTATATCCTTTACCTTTTAACCTTAATGGTTTACCCGTCTCAGTATTTTTAGGGATACTTATTAATACTTCACCGTCAGGGTGAGGGAGACTAATTTCATTTTCCATAATTAAATCATATAATTTAACCGATTTAGTATAAACTAAATCATGATTAATTTTTTCAAAGTTATCACTATTAATTACCTCTATTTGTAATATTAAATCACCAAAACCTAAATTAGGTGTAAAATCACCCTTACCTTTAACTCTTAAATATTCACCCGTATTTACATTTGGTGGAATATCTACAGTTATGTTCTCTATTTTTTGTTTAATCCCCTTACCCTGACAATTAAAACATGGGTCTATCATAATACTACCCACTCCATTACAACTACTACACGGAGTATCTATTATATGGTTAACAAACCCTGAACCCATCTTTCTTCTTATGTTACCACTTCCTTTACAAGTTTGACATACATTCTTTTTACCTCCACTTCCAGCACAGGTACCACAAGTATTATTGGTTTGATAGGTTATCGCTTTACTAACACCTTTAAATGATTCGATAGGGTTAATTTGTATATTTATTTTTTTGTCAGGTCTTCTTCTATTTTTTTGATTTTGACTCCTAAACTGATTCATAAAATTAGAAAAAGGGTCAAATCCATTACTTCTTTGATTATTGAATAGATTAGGATTATCGTATTTCGCTTTTTTATCATCATCCGTCAATGTTTCATATGCCTCAACAATCTCTTTGAACTTGTCTCCCCCATTGGGGTTAACATCAGGGTGATACTTTTTAGATAACTTTCGATAAGATTTCTTAATCTCATCTTTGGTTGATTTTTTATTAACACCTAGTATTTTATAGTAATCCTTCATTTATGGAAAATTTTATAATAGTATTATTTAAGAATAAGAAAAAGAAAAAAATTATCAAAGGTTATTCTACAGAGAAAAACGCTTTATCTAAATTTAATTCTTTATTAAAAAGTAATAACGTTTTATTTGATACTAAATATGAAAATTCGGAAAAGGTTAAGTACGAGTTAGCACTACTCTCTAAGATAGACGACTATCAATTACCCTTATATAAAATGGATGAGATTGGTCGAAATAATCGAGTTTTTATGGATGACCAATCAGGTTATATAATTAAAAATATATCAGACTATAAGTTAGAAGAATTAGTGTATGACTGGCAGTCATCTTCTCGTATTTCTTTTAATCAATTAATATCAAAATATTGTAAGAAAAAAGACTTTAAAGTTATATCTAAATTAAATAATAAAATTGTTATTCAAATAGACGAAATTTTTAGTTTATTTTCTCTAAAAAACACAGAAGACTCTGAACGTCTAATCGACACTCTAGAGTCTTCATTTAGAGAGTTAGGAAGGAGTGACGCCATGTTTATTAAAGATAGTACTCAAACTCAACGTAAATGGTTATATAACGTATTAGAAAAAAATGGATTTGATAAGAAAAAACTTTATAGACAAAAGACTACTTTTTCAAAACGAACTTAAAACTAACCTTACCAAAAGTAATAAAAAACTTTTCTGAATTCCAATCAATCTCTCTAAAGTGTTTTAATATCTTATCGTATTTAGGTTTTTCTAAATTAAGTTTTATCTGTACTTCTTCATCCTTTAATAAAGAATTTTTCTCAATTAAATCTGCAATTTCCGCAAATGATTTTATGTTATCCCCAAAGTTTTCTTGATTCTTTTCCATAATGAATATTTTTCTTCTTCGTTAACTTTAGTCTCTACTATGAGTTTTTGAGTACTTTTTATTTCTTTAATAAGAACTTGTTTATGTTGTTTTAGGTTCTGTTGATTTTTCTCTATCTGTAGTTTCAACTTCTCCACTTCCTTCTGAACTTTGTCCATTTTCTTCAATGTTATTAGTTAATAGGGTAAACTCATCAATATCAAACTTAAGATTCTTTAGTATATCCAGATTTTTATCTTCAAAAATACTCTTTAATTCTTGAACTTTATTTTTAAACAGTCTTTCTTTCTCCTCTTTTTCGATATTGAATTTAATTATAGAGTTAATAGTATTTTCTATTTTATTAATTGACTCTTCTTTAAAAGGAGTTACGAAGGATATTATAATTCTTCCAGTCTCACCTTTATTTTTAATTATTTCAATTCCTTCTGAATGTTCTTTTAGAATTACCCATTTATCAGGAAATGACATATCAAAACTTATATAGTCTTTTATAACCCTAACCGACTTAAGGTAGTCTTTAGTAGAATTTATGAAATTATAGTACGACATTATGTTATAATATTAAATAAAACTGTAATTAAAAAAGATAAACATATCCCATAGTAAATTAGTGCGTTATTACCCATTACAAACTTTTCTGGTGGTGTGGACAACAACGCACTAATAAATTTAAACAACAACCTAAATAATGAAATTATTGCAAAAACAAATAAAAAAGTGATAATATATCCCAGTATAGGTATTTCTATATTCATATTATTTACTTCTCTCTTCTAAAATTTCTTTTCTTAAGTCTTGAAGTAAAGCTTTTAGTTCCTGTGCTGACTTTCTAGCTCTAGTACCCGCTGATTTATTACCTCCGTAAAATTTAACAGTATCTACTGATAGTGTTTCAACAAGTGTCTTAATGTTTTCTAAAGTTTCCATTTGTGTATTTTTTTTATTTTTATTATTCTATAAAAAAGTAATTTTTTTACATTTATAGTAAATAGATAACCACTTTTTTAAATATGTAAAGACCTTTCAAGTGTTTTGTAAACATCAGTAAACATCTCTAAGTCGGACTTACTGGTTGGTCTTTTTCTATTGAACATCTGTTTTAAGAAATCGTTAAGAGCCTCTCTCATTTCCTTATCTTCTTGGTCATAAAATACTTCGAAAAAAAAGTCTTTAAAGTACTCTTCGTCTTTTTCACTAAATTTAAAGATTATATTTTCTTTTTTAAAGCTGTCTATTGTTTTATTCCAACACCACTGATAGTGTTTGACTTTATCTACTGTCGTCATACCTATTTTAGTCTCTTTAGAATCATTATAACTGTCTCCTAAATATGTACCCCTAACTAAGTAATAAAAAGAGAAACAGAAGTCTTTAAATAACTCTGTCAGTTCTGGCATTATATTATGAGCCATATTCCATGTATGTATGTCTTCCTTTCTCATAGGTTCAGATAACCACTTAAAGAATTGGTCCGGATTATATCTCTTCATATAAGAAATATAACACGGACCAATAAAAAATGAATAATAAGTTTTATTATTGTGACTTATAATTGTGTGAGAATAATTTTTTCATTCTGTCAACATTCTCATTAATTTTTAATTTATTTTTATCTTCTTTTTTAGATTCAGGTAACGTAATACCTGCCATCTTACTATTATGTCTTTTTTTACCTGGGTAATCAGTTATAGGTTGGGTTGCCTTATTATAAGCCATATTTTTAAGTTGAGCTAAGACATTCTTTTCCATTCTTTGTTTAACTTCGTCTCCGACATCAGTAGCCACAGCATTTCCCCACTCAGGATTATTACCTGTATCAGATGAACCCATAATGTTTTTATCTAACCATTCCTCATCTGGCTTAATTTGGTCGTATTCTAAGTTTTCTTGTCCTCCTGAACGTGCAATTTGTTCTATATACTCCTCAACACCATCCGAAGCCGTATACATCATCTTATCATCTTTTATGTCTCCATTACCTGATGGAAATTTTTTGGGGTTAGTTTCATACTTCGCGTTGGAACCTTTTAAAAAGTTTGATAGTTTGGACGCTAAATCTTTCATATAACTTTCGGTGTCTTTTTTGCTCTGTTTAAGAGCTTTGTTTTGAGAAGTTATTCCCTCTATCTTTTGTTCTTCAATTATTTTTTCAATCAAGTCTATCATATCCTCCTCACTTAACTGTAAACTCTTTTTACCTTCATGAAAATCTAAAGGTGCATTAAAAGAACCTGAAGATGACGCACCAGTGGCTTCTTTAGTCTCTTTCTTTTTCTTTTTCTTATCTTTAGCAGCTTTTTTCATAGATTCTTTTTTGTTTCCATCACCATCTAAATCTAAAAAGTCAGGTTTTTCATCTTCCTTCATTTCATCTTGTTTTTTAATGTTAGAATCAACACCAATAACTTCTCCTGGTCTACCATCAAATTCATCTCTGTCTTCAGGAGCCTTACCCATATCTTCTTTGGTGACCATTCTTTCCTGTTTTCTCTGTTTAGCAATCTCATAGAATTCAGTCATATCATCAATTTCTTCTGAGACAGACTCTGTTATATGTTTGGCTTTTTTATTAATCTCTTCAGACAGTACTTTGTCTACTATCCCATCAATCATATTTTCAATTTCTTTATTCATTTCGGTACTTTTATAATAAATATTAGTGTTTTCTAAAATAACACCTTTTATGTAATCTTGATTTAATTTATATCTTGTTGATATGTTTTTTATTGCTTCGTTTACTAAATTATTTTCAAAAAACTCTAAAGCTTTTATATCTCCCTGATTACAATATGGGAAAGTTTTACATTTATTTTTTATCTTAACGAACTTACCTCCCGGTCCTCCATACTTTGGGAAGTTCTTGTCTTTCACAGACCTTAAATCTTTATAAACAGTATCAGGGTTGGAAAGTTTCAGTGGGTCTTTCTTTGGTCCCCCAAATGGTGCGTCATAAGGTCCTGATGATGATGCTGTTGTCGCTTCTTTGGCTTCTTCCTTATGTGATTTAGATTCCATATCTTCTAATTTATCGTAATAATATAAATCTTCATATATATGGTCCATAGCAATTTCAATAGCTATGGATTTATCATTAGTGTGTTCCATTTCAACATTAACACCCTTTTCCATTTTATCTAAAAGTTGTGTAATATCGACCTCATGTTTATTAGCTAAATCACTAACAGTCATTCCGTCAGCTAATCCTCCAGGTATTTCATCTTCATTCACAGATTTAGATAGTTTTGTTTCAGTGTCAGGTTGAAATAATGTATTTTTAACGGGTTCGGTAAACATCGGCTTTTCGAAAGACCCTGATGAAGATGAGCCAGTCGCTTCTTTAGCCTCAACTTTAGTAATCTCCTCGAAAAACTCATCATAATCCTCTTCCTTTATCTCTTTTTCCGCTTTACTCAAACTAGTCATCATTTTTCCATAATTTTTTATCGGTATTGGGTTTTTGCCTGTGGTAATCTGTGTAGCGGCGTCTCTAAACTCACCGCTTAAGGCTTTTTTAAATTGTTGGTTAACTGAACTCATTACTTAACATTTTTTAAAGATGGTTCCCAAAAACTTCTTCTAGTCCACATAATCTTATAGAACTCTTTCATGATTTTAGTCACTATTTCGTTTATATCACCACGTATCTTTCCGTTATTAATTTCTTTTTGAATATTATCTACAATTTTTTTTTCGAATTGTTGAATCGTATTAGAGTTAAGAAAGTCTTTAATCTCTTTCCTAACTATCACTTCAATATCCTTTTTATCTGTATTACTTAGTGCCATCACATATAAATATCACTCATTCTTTAATTTCCAATGAATACCTCCTCCAATTGATAAATTATTTTCTATATCTGTTCCTAAACCTAAAATAAATAGATTTCCTTTTCTACTCTTTACCGCACCTTCTAAACCCATCCAATTAATTTTTTTCATATTATATCTTGTCCCAAAACCCACGTATAATTCTAACTTATTAATATCTTCTATTCTGTTAATAGTTTTTATTGGTATTTCTATATCTTGAATATAACTTCTTGATAAGATATTATTATTATATATGGTGTCAATCACCTCTACATAACCTATACTATCAATCTGTAATGTATCAATATATACGTTTCTTTGGTGGTATCTTTGAATAATATTTAATGTATCTACTTCTATAGGTACATTAACAATTACAGTATCATATATAAACTTTGTATTTGTTTTCCATAGTGTCTTAATCTTAACAGTCTCTATGGTGTCGATTAGAGTTTCAGTCTCAATAATAGTTATAGGCTCAGATATTGTAAGTTTATTATCCTCTTCACACTTAATTAAAAAAAGAATTACAACAATTAAAGTAAAAATTGTTATGTTTTTTACTCTTCCCCTGCGGGCATAGTTTTCTTTCTTTGTGCTAACGTTTTGGCCCATTTTGATTTAAATTTTTCATAAAAAGATGTTAATTTATTTATTAACTCAACTAACTCTGTATCTAATTTAATCATATCTCCATTAATATATACGCCGTTATTTTCTCCTATAGTAAAATAAAATTCTAAATCAAAGTCAATTACTTTACCTGACCAATCAACATTATTAGGGTAAATATTTAACGTACCAAAGTCAGATAGGTCAGAGACTTCATTAACAAAATCATCCATAGTCTCTTGGTAGGATAGCTTCTCATCTGTAGATAGTTCTAAGTCTTGCTTATTCTTTCCATGAAGTGTTATTAAACCTCCAGATACCCTATATGTCTTTTGCTTATCTTCTTTAGGTCTTGTATCTAATTCAATCTCCTCCTCACTATCAGCGGCTAAATTATCTGGTTTAATGTCCATTTCTTTTAAGAGTCCACTTTTAATTAAAGTTTTTTTAGACTCCTCTAATCCACTAACACCCATTAAGTTTCTACTACTTTTTAGTAGATTTTTGATTTCGTCGTATTGGTTACTCATCTTTTATTTTATTTATAAATATATCGAAATCAAAAGCAGGATTCAAATCAGTATTAATTATATCATAATTACTATTACTAGATATACCTTTAAATCTTTCTATTTTGTCTACCTTAACATTATGTCCTACACTCATTTTAGGTATTTCGTAATCCTCACATAGTTTATTCACTACATTAATCAGTGATTCCATTTGGTTATCTGTGTATGGTTGCCAAAAGTGATGACCTCTCCATTTTCTACTATATATTTCATCTTCATGTATATCACCTATCCAATTAATAAAATTATGAGTTAAAGGGTTTTTTCTCAACCACCCTAAATTTTCCAAACAAACGATTATAGACTGTTTGTTACTCTTGTTAGTTTCCATATAATAACTGTACGTGTCCGTTGGTATTATACTATATATGTCCCCTTCTCTTCCGATAATAAAATGTGGTAATTTTTTATTATCTCCATTATACCTGTACTTTAATGAGGAAATATAATCTTTTAGATTTCTAGAAGTATGAGTGAGAATTATTTGTTTTTTTTTCTTATATCTTCCTACAGGTTTAAAACCATCAATAATATTAACTTTTATCATTACGTTTTTTATAAACTAACCTTTTATTGTTTTGAACTTTTTCCATTGTAATCGGTTCTTCTATAATCTCTTCTTTAGGTTCTTCTATAATCTCTTCTTTAGGTTCTTCTATAATCTCTTCTTTAGGTTCTTCTTTAGGTTCTTCTATAATCTCTTCTATAATAATAGTATTATTTTTTTGTGATAAGTCATTATTATTTTCTTTTTTTCTTATAGTTTTAAATAAGAAGTTAGCCGCAATTACAAGTGCAATAGCGAGTGGGTCAAATACAAAAATTATAACTAAGAGTAAGTAATTAATAATTTTATTCATCGGTAGCCCTGTTAATTCACTTAAGTATTTTAACGGTCCTAATTCAGCTGCTACATCAGAATTAGATTCTATATTTAATATTTTAATATCTAAAGATGTTATAGAATCTGTAACTGATTCTAGTTTTACTGATAAATTATTTTTATTATCTATTGCCTCGTCTAACTGTGATTGTAAAGCTCGTCTATTAGAAGATGAAGTTGTTGTGATTATTTGACCTGTCTCTTGGTCTTTATATTGAATTACATTGTTGGAGATACCGTCCCTAAGTGATGATATACTTTCTTCAACAATTTTCTTTTCTTCTATAATATATTCTCGATTTTCAATGAAACGACTACGTTTAACATCTAATAAATTAATTTCTTTATCAATTATTCCTGATTTTGAGGCGGTTTCTTGATATGCCGCAGATAAAAATCCATATATACCCATAGAGGTAATAATAACTAATGTAGTTGCCGCTACGGTTAAATAGAATCGTAACACTTTATTTAATTCATCCCAATATTGATACAGTAATGAGGCGATAATAAGTTTAGAAACTTCTAATGAAGAAGCCATAATTATTACTTCAAAACTTGCACCGGCAAACAATTTACTTAATCCAGTTATTGAATAAAATGCCGCGGAAGCACTAACTGACAACGCAGATAGTGCAACCATGGTTGGGAATAATATTTCTTTTAATCTTTGTATAAATCTCATTTGATTATTTTTAGTCTACCTATAAATAGACTAAGTTATTACAAATAATCAAAAAGTATACTACTCTCGTTTCTTAGTTTTCTTAAAGCCTTTTCTTTAATTTGTCTAACTCTTTCCTTTGTTAGGTTAAAATCTTTACCTATTTCTTCTAAAGTTTTAGGTGTTCCGCTTATTCCGTAATAATCTTTAACTATTACTTGCTCTCTTTTATCTAAAGTTTTCATAATCGCAAATAATTTACCTTTTAAAGCCTTATCATCATTAAAAGTTGCGTCAGGACTGCTAGAGTTTTCATTCTCAATTAAATCAAGTAACGTATCACCTTCCTCATTGATGTGATTATCTAAACCTGTAACTTTCGGTAAAGAAGTGAATTTTGCATCCATCTCTTTATTTGTCTTTTGACACTCTTTTTTAGCCTTATAAAGGTCTTGGACTACATTTACCGGTAGACGGATTGTACGAGAGTTCTCATTTAATGATTGCAAAATTGATTGCTTAATCCACCAAACCGCGTAAGATATAAATCTTAGGTTCTTAGTCCAATCAAAGTTTTTTATCGCCTTCATGAGTCCGTAATTACCCTCAGCGATTAAATCACTTAAGTCTAACCCCTGATTTTGGTATTGTTTGGCCACTGTAATAACAAACCTTAGATTACCTTGTAAAAGTTCTTGGTGAATTTCTTCTTTTTGTTTTTCAGTACATTCGACTGAACATATGATTTTTGCCAATTCTTTTTCTCTTTCTGGCGTCATAACTTTAATCTTACGGATATCTTTAAGATACATTTGTATCTCATCTTGATTGATAGGATTGTGATTGTTCATTAAATTAAGTTTTTGAGTATTCATCTAAAATTTGTTTTTCTATTTTGGTTAGTGAGGTCATACCTTCCTCTTTTATTTTTTCAAGGATGTCGTCCATACTTGGTTTTTCTTCATTTACTTTAGCCATAATATTCTCAAACATCTCATTCATTTTTTCCTCTGGTAAAACGTTTTCAGGTAATATAGTAGATGCCGCATTTAATAAAAAGTTGTCTATAATATCTGTCATATCTTTAAAATTAAAATCTTTTTGTTCAACATTATCATTCTCTTCATTTAAATCAAATAGATTTAACTTTAATTCAGGAGGCATAAAAGCATACATATGTTGTGGTCTCTCTATGAGAAAGTATTGTGGAGCCACCTTTTCTAAAACCAAATGAATATAATCCCTAATCTCATAAAAAGGTAGAAGACTTTCTAAATTCATTACGATACCATAATCACCATAATTATATTTTAGATATGAGTCTTTATTAGTAAAAGGAGATATTTGAGTCGCTATTAATCTGACTAACTCGTCGTCGTTTTTGAAGTTTCCAAAAATGAATATCATGTATTGGAATTTCTCGGTTTTATTATCCATATGTTGTGTTTTATATTTATATATACTTATCTTAATATGTAAAAATTTACGTATTAAAGTTGTATTTCAAATCTGTTCTTCATTCTCTCAATAGATTCTGAAGGAACTCCATGAATATTATCACCACTATGACGATTTTCCACAATCAAAGAGAATACCAAATAACCTTTTTCTTCAGACATATCTATATATGGTTTCATCTCCCACTCTTGTGTTGAAGTGTTAGATACTACGATTCTCTCAACCTCTTCGTCCATCCATTCATTAACCATATTCTGACACCACTTGTGTGCGATAGGTAGACTCGTAGGGTCAAAGTTATATTCTCCATCATCATTAGTAAAATACATGTCGGCTTCGATGTGATATCCACCAAGAGATTCTGCAAGAGTGGACTTACCACTACCGGGAAGTCCTCGAAGGATATAAAGTTCTTTTTTCATTATGCAAATTTTACTTCAGTATTAACAACTTTAACCACATTCACAACACTATCGTTATTAATCATCTCAATAACACGGTAAGTGAACCCTTCTTTGGTTTCACCCGGTAGATTCTCTACCGGAAGTTTGTTACCTTTACGGTATCCAACCTGCATGTTACTCAACGCAAATGCAGTACCACTACTACTATGACCTCCATAAAAGCTATACTTAAGGCTACCATCGACCAAGTTACACACAAGTGTTTTCTTGTTCTTCATACCATCTTCAAGATGGAAATGGAATATTTTTTCTGACATGTTTATTTTGTTTGTGGTACAAATATAGGTATAAAGTTTTAACTGACCAAAAAAGTATCACTAATTGAACGATTTTCTACTAAACAATGTAATGTGGTTGCAAAAAGTTCGTTAGTTGGGATTACTTTTATCTTACCGTTAGTCTTGGTTTTGTCAATAGGTATTGTGTCTGTGACAATAAGTTCTGTTAGAACACTTTCTTCAATTCTCTGATATGCGGGTCCACTAAGAACTGCATGTGTACATAGAGCTCTAACGGATTTTGCTCCGTTATCCATCATTAGTGATGCGGCCTTAGTTAAAGTACCCGCAGTGTCACATATATCGTCAACCAACACCACATCCTTACCACTAACGTCACCGATTACTGTCATACTGTCAACTTGATTAGCGACCTTACGTTGTTTGTAACAAATAGCCATATCAACACCCAAAAATTTTGAGTAAGAATTAGCTCTCTTAGTTCCGCCAGTGTCAGGGGTTGCAATACATAGGTTATTAATATTCATTTTTTGAAGATGTGGTACAAATAGTGTATTAGCATATAGGTGGTCTACAGGTACTTCAAAAAACCCTTGTATTTGGTCTGCATGTAAGTCCATAGTCACTACTCTATCAACACCTGAAGCAGTTAAAAGGTTAGCCACAAGTTTTGCTCCGATGGGTACTCGTGGTTTATCTTTTCTATCTTGCCTTGCATATCCGAAATAGGGGATAACTGCGATGATTCTTTTCGCACTAGCTCTTTTCGCTGCGTCAACCAATAATAATAATTCCATAAGGTTATCAGTTGGTGGGAAGGTTGATTGAATAATTGCCACCTCATCTCCTCTAATAGTTTCTTCAATACTAACTGAGAATTCACCATCACTAAACCGATGTGTCTTAACAGGAACCAATTTAGTTCCAAACGATTTTGCCACTTTTTGGGCATACTCTTTTGATGCCGAGCCAGCCATAATTTTTAACATTTTTAAACTCTTTTTGAATATCCAACTACTTGATAAAAATCCTTTTTTCCTTCTGTATACTCTTTAACAAGACCCAAAAGGTTTCTAAACATAAACGCCCCCTCTGTCTGTTTCTCACATTTAGTGAATAACTCAATAAATGTTGTGAGTGTACTTACAGTGTAATAACCACTTTTAGATAAACTACCGTATTTTTCTTGTAGTTGGTTATTAACGTATTGTAATTCGTAACCATTTCTCTCATCGATACTATTGAATGGTTGTATGGTATCATACATACCAATCATATCATTAATGTAATTTTTTACAGTATCTTTTTGTGTTTCACATTTAACCAATAGGTCCACAATCCAGTGAGTGTGGGAAGGCGTCCGAAGACGCCCTCCTTCCTCTTTATATTTGACGATGAAATCTAACTCAGGATTCCCGCCACGGAACCCCTGATAGATAGCAACGAGGGTTTTCTCATCTGTCTCGTAATATTTGAGTGGTGGGTAATAAACATCCTCACCTCTCTTCTTATATGTAAGTTCTTTAATAGTGTCCATCAGAAGTCCCCATTTGCAACTTGAAAACACTGAAGTCCGTTATCCCTCCACATCTTTACCACCTTATCACGGTCATCAAATACACAAAGAATATCATTCTTCTTTTCACCAGGGAAAAGACTGTCCAACCAATGTTGTTTTAGTTCATCATCAGGCATGTACATCCAATCTTTACTGGTGGGTCGCATCTTAATCACATCAAAGGGGACATCAAACTTCTTCAACCACCTCTTGGTTTCGTCTTTAGTTCCTTTGGAACGTCCAGAGAAGATAACGATACGGTTCTTTTGGCTCAACATCTGTGCCATTTGAATCACCACTTCGTTGGGTGTATCAAACCAAATGTTTTCAGGTGTGAAGAATGTATCCCAATCAATCTTACCATTCTCTTTGGTTGACATCTCACGACGCTTGGTGATGTCTGCCAACGTTCCGTCCAAATCAAAAATAACTGTTTTCATAAGACAAATATAAGGAAAGTTTTTTATTAATCAAAATATTATTTCATCAAGAAACCAAGTTCGTAAACCAATGGTCTCATACGGTTCTCCAATGATTTGTAGAGTTCACGGAACTCTTTAAAGTCCTCAGGGAAGTATTCCTTCCATACGAGTTTGAGTTGAGCGTAACCCGCATCCCATGAGTTCAAGTGGTTCTCATCGTTTGCCATCATCTGACGCATTTGGATGGAGTTCTCAACCATCTCGGTCGCTTTGTCCAACACCTCTTTTGCATCGTCAGAGAGTTTGTCGTAGATACGTTCTTCACCAAAGAGAAGTTTGTATACGTGACGGTCTGATGCGGTACGAGCGTCGTTGTAAAGTTCATCGTAACCGTTCTCGTCAGCCAATTCTTTCATTCGGTCAGCAGACATCCAAAAGAATTCATTTTTGATGTCCCATAACTTGTCTTTGTATTCAACCTGACGGAGAGAGGATTGATTCGAACCTGAATGAAATAATGAATACACTAAAGAATCATATTTAAATTGTTCGAAATGTTCGTGTTCTTCGTTCGGCGCAAGGTACTCGTCTTTTTGGTTAACCCAATCGGATTTAACAATTTTTCTAACCGAAAATAATGAGACACATCTGAAAAAATTAGAGGAGTGTACTGATAATCCATGAGCCATCGCAAAGGTAGAACTCCCAATAGACACACCTGTACCACTCTTATAAATATTATTGGAATTATTAATCATATAACCCAAATACCCATTAACCACAGAACCCCCACCTGTTTGTTTGTACGATAACGCAGATGTCATTTGAGGAGCATCATGTGTTTTCATACCCTTAAGTGGTTCTCTAACCCATTTTGATGCTGGTAGAACATTATCAGTATTATAAAGACTCTTAACTGAAGTTTTAACAACTTCTAAATCTTTATTCATTTCTAAAACGTCAAATTTAAACATACTTTTTATTTTTATTTATACAAATATAAGGATTATTTCTTAACTGACAAAATAGAAAAGGTTAAACCCCACGATTGAACATCGGCAAAGTTAGCAGCATCCATAATAAAACCACCGTCAAAACTATACGAGTCAAGGAGTTTCTTTCTGATTTTAATCGAACTTGGACCTGTCAAGTACAGTGGTGGACTAAACATGACAATATTAGACTTAACCTCATTAATAATACGGTAAAGAAACTGGTTATAAATTTGTTGTGTTGACTTACCCATATCATCATTTCTCATTAACCCTCCAACTTTAGTATCCGACAATCCCACTTTTTTAGCACCTTTATTAGCACCGTCATTGGCTGCGGCATATGGAGGATTCATCAACACAATGATTTGACGACCTTCCTCAATCGCTTTACGAAGACCTTCAGGAAGTTTCTCGTAGTCATCATTCAAGAAGTCGTACTGAAACTTAACCGCCTCAGGGTTGTAACCCATTTGGTTTGCAGTGTCAATATCTGATTGGTTCAAAGTTGAAACATACAACTCACCGAATTTGTAGTCACGAGTCAAATTACCTGTTCCCCAAGCTGGGTCCCATACCACGTACTCCTCTTTCCAATTCTCACCGTAAACAGAAGCAATATATTCGTGAGCTTTATCCACCCAAATTGCCGGTGTGAAGAACTCACCTTGTTTGCGACGAGTTGTATCCTCAACGATACGGTCAACTACCGCAGTCAACTTATCTTTTTGAGATGGTGAGTAAGAGGAAGAAAAGTGAGCGAAGAACGATTGAAAACCTTCGCGAGACTTAATAGATACCTCACCAAAAGCTTTAGTTACGACAGTCTTTCTACGTTTTGCAGGGTGAATATAGTTATCTTCTTTATTGACCAACAACTGAACAAAAAGATTAGCCAGCTCATTTGTACCCAACTTAGTACGACTAATAACATTCTTTTCAAAATAACGAAATACCTCAGTAATATTTTTGTCAGTAACTAAAACCTTTCGTTGAATGTTATCTGTCAATTCTTTTACTTTATCGATACACTGTGTAAATCCATCGGGATTAAAGATGAATGGATTAATGTTTTCGTCTTGGATAAGTTCGGTAATCAACTCAGGGATACGATAGGCTGAAGAAGGTGCGATAGACCAATCAATGTCCATATCCAAGTACTTAAGGACATCGTTTACGTGTACTGCAAAACACTCATTACGGTCTCCAACAAAAATTGTAGACGGAGGAATGATACCTTTATCATAAAACTTCTTAATGTAAAAAATTGACTGAGCCAAAACCTTACAAACTTCAATTTTATTGGTGAGTTTAAGGTCGTCTTTGAATTCTAATAAAGTACGAATATTGTGTTTTTTGGAAACCGCAAATCCGTCACAGCCAAAAGGAGAAGTGATTTCAAGGTCACTAAACTTATTCATCAAAGTGTGACGATACAGGTTTTCTACATCCTTTTCGTTGAGCGTTTTATGAAGTTCTTGTAATCCCATGACAACAAATATAGAACATTTTATTCATAAAGCAAAATCGTTAACATATATTTGAAAAAATATGTCGACTGGAACGGTGACTACATCTCCGTTTGGAAAGTAAAATTCAGAACTTAGTTTTTTTGATTTAATAAGCGTTAATTTCTGTATCTTATCTACACAATTATATTTCGTTTTATACTCAAAGTAGTCGGGTAAGATGAACGCAACCACATCCGAAAACTGTGAAGCATGATTTATAAATTTAACCGCTAATTTACCTCTGTTCCCAAATGGTGGACCACCTATAGTTATATACTTACCTTCATCTTTAGGGTTCCACTCAAGAAAATTACCTTCAACAATCTCTTCATGTCTAGGCTCTATATCTATCCCGAATCTCCTATCTTTAGGTAGTTTAGTTAAAAAAGCTCCGTCACCGGCTGACGGTTCAATGTATGTATACTCATCTGAGTTTATTTCTAACTCATTTAGTTTTTCTTGTAGTAGACTTAAACATTCGTTAACCATGTCCTTATGTGCAAAGTATTGGTCTCTTTCCTCATATTTTATAATATTTTTATTCATAAAATAAAACCTCTACTCCACTTTCTTCAAACATTATTCTAGACCTTGCTGCGTGAGCATCCCAATGTTCACGATTACGAGTGGTGTCTTCTTTTTTAACATATATCTTTTTAATACCAGCATTAATTATACCTCTACAACAATCAGAACATGGAACACCACACGTTAGATACATCGTACAATCCTTTGTAGATACTCCGATACGTGCAGCATTCAATATTGCATTCATCTCAGCATGGACAATCCAATAATACTTCTCAGGTCTTACTTGTCTTTCATCAACTTCATCATCTATACCACGAGGAAATGAATTATACCCTGTAGACACTATTTCATTGTCTTTACCAACAATTACAGCCCCTATCTGTGTACGTTTATCTTTAGACTTTAATTTAACAGTCTCAGCGATATTCAAAAAATATTCTTTCCAATTCATTGTACAACTTTTGATACGTTTTTAGTTTTTTCTATTTTTACGATAGAGTCAGACCATTGACTAACCATCGGATTGTGTGTTATAACAAATATTTTTTCAAAGTATGATTTAATCTTATGAAAAAACTCTGACACCATATCAAGGTTATCGTTTGATATCTTACCAAACACCTCATCGAACACCACAATATTTGGTTTAGGTAATGAACATACTTTGGATAGTACCGCTCGTAATGCAAGTGAAGCTATAGTTCTTTCATATCCACTACCACTACTCATAAGTTTTTCTATTTGGGTATTGTTATCTACCATCCAAAATTCCACTTCATCTTTTTCGGATATACGTACCTCAAGCTTAAACTCTGCAGAGTCCATAAGAAGTCTTTGTAATTCAGAATTAATAACAGGAGTCATACTTCTCATAATCATTTTGGTTATACCTTTCTTACCAAACAATTCTAAATATATCTTATATACTCTTAGTTTTTCTTCTTCCTCTTTGATTCTAGTTATGAATCCATTAAGTTCTTCAATTTTATCTTTGTACTTATTTATATTGTTATTTGAGGTTGTTATGTTTGAATTGACTTCTTCTTTTTCATTTGTTAGTTCGTCCAATCTCATATCGGCTTTAAGTAGTACCTCATCAATTTTATTGTTATCCTTAACTTTAACCTCTTGTTCCCTAAACCTATTTAGTATATCTTCAACACCTTTCTTTTTTAACTCAAAAGACTCTATTTGTATTTCACACTTTTCTTTAACCAATTTGTTCTTTTCATACACATCAAATTGATTTTTAAGGTCGACAAATATTTTTTCTTCTTTTGTGTGTTTCTTAACTTCTTTTACGCACTTCTTAAGGTATTCTTTTAGTTCTATTAATTCTAATTTTTTGTTCTCAGAATATTCGGACTGAGCAAGTGTTATTCCACAATACTGACATTTGATTCCTCCTTCAAATTCTTTTAGTTCCCCCTCGATATCCTTAATCTTTGACTCAGTAGTACCAAAACTAATCTCAGACATTAACAACAGTTCTTTAACCCCGTCATGTTTATCTTCCTCATACCCTTTTGGTGGTTCCGTAATGTCTAGTTCATCGATATCTTTCTGAGTGTTTGTAATCTTAGACTCGTAATTCTTTATATCTAAATCTAAGTCGTTTGGATTAACTCTAAGTAAGTCTTTATCAATTCCTGTATGTTTCTTCTGTATCCATTCATCACGGTATTTTTGTCCTTTATCAATTCTTTCGTTAACATCTTTTATTTGGTTATTATATATTTTAATATTAACCTTTTCCTCTGATATCTTTTCTTTATTGATTTCAATATCTGATTTTAAATCTTCAATATTATATAGATTTGAGGTCATCCTTTTATTGAAGTTGGATACAATTTCTTTAGCCGCTTCTTCTTTAAGTTTTAAACTATCTAAACCTAAGAATCTTGATAGTACCTGACCTCGTGCTGTTGGTTTAGAATCTATTAGTTCCTCTAAATTACTCGATGTGGTTAAGATAGTCATTAGGAAATCATTCATCTCACCTATGGACCTCTTAATGAACTCTTCGGTTTCCCTTCTTTGTTCTCCAGTAAAGTTAACCAAGGAACCGTCAACCAACTTCTTAAAGAAATCTAATTTGGTACTTACTGTAAACCCATCACCATTTCTTTTTGGTTTTCTTATAACCTCACGAACTATAATGTAGTTTTCACCGTCAATAGTAATATCACCTTTAACGCTAACTTTATTCTTATCTCTAAACCTATTGAATATCTCTTCAGCCTTATTTGTTTTGGTGGTGGTATTAAAGAATAAGAAAAGTAAAAGGTCTACTGTTAATACTGTCTTACCTCCAAAGTTTGGTGGGTTAGATTCAACAGCGGTGATACCATTTACCTTATTAAAGTCTATTATTTGATTATCACCAAAAGATAAAAAGTTAGAAAACTCAATCCTATTTATATACCATTTTTTAAAGGGCGTGATATCTGATTTATCAGCACTTACTTTATTCTCAACAATATCATTAAATTCAAGTATTTCTTTTTCGTCACCCAATAACTCATGGACTTTTAAAAACTTAGTAATTAAATCTTTTTGAAAATTCTCATCGAGAATATTCATAGATACGTCAACCGACTGTATTTCTTCGTTTGAAGATTTTACTTTAGTAACTACATTAACATTTTTTGAACCGTACTTTTTTTCAAAGTAAGAACGGACTCTCTTGATTCTTTCTTGTGTGAAATTGTCAGGAGTGTCTTCCCATACAACTTGTATGTATGGGTTTTTTATTTCGTCTACTTTTAAATCGTGGTTCATATTAACATAGTCAAATTCTATCGGTTGATTGAATAGGTCCATTACAGACTTATATTCATAGACTCTGATGTGTCTATCTCTTGGTTTTCCGTTTCTCCTGAACCTTTTAATTCTTCCATTTTTTTCATCATCTCTTCTTCGAACATCTGTTGCATTTTACTACGTTGATTCGTAATGGTGTTATTTCTTTTCTGAACTCTTTTTCTGTGTGCTTTTGCACCGCCTCGTAATCTTGATTTTGGCATGATATTTATATTTAAAGTTAATTTACTATGAAAAAATTTATTAAAAAAATATTAGATAATACTTGGGTTAAATTATTATTCTCTATTTCAATTATTGTCTCATCTGTACCCTCAATTATACAAGATTTTCAGGACCCAGTCAACAATGGTTACACACATTATGGATTATTTATTGTCGGAGTGATGTATTTATTAGAAAGTTTATTATGGATAGCCGACATTTGGAAGACCTCAGAAGAGAGTTAAGTGAGTTTGAGAACCTTATTTTTAAGGGTGAAGAGATTGACGATAAAAAGTTTTTTATGTTAAAAAAGACTCTTATCGATAACCGAGAAACTTGTAGAGATTTATTGGAACTTTACGATATGTTAGAATCTCTAATTGATAAAATACAGAATGATAAAATTAATAGAAGATTAAACGTATTAACTATATGGTCCACATTATTCCTTCCGTTATCTTTTTTTACAGGTCTATTCGGTATGAATTTTAATGATATTCCTTTTTTAAATAGTCATTATGGTTTTTGGATTTTTGTAATACTTAGTTTATTAACCGTAGGTGGGTTATGGTACTACTTTAAAAAATACAAATGGTTTTAACCTAAATAAAACTCCATCATTTTACCCATTCTACCATTATTAAAACCTTCTAAAAATAGTACATAGGCTAAGTATACCCAACCTAAAAAGAAATGGAATATACCCCAAAATACAGATTTATTAAAGTACCAACTAACAAACATAGCTAACACTCTAAAAATTAAACGGTAGTCTGTTGGTATAAGGTGACTTTTAACTATATTTTTCTTTTCTTCTTCAGTCATTTTTTCTATTTTCTTCAAACCATTCAACAATTGCGTTAATAGCCCAAACACCACCTGAAGCAAACATACCGTCAAAGAATATCCCAAAGGCCGGATGTAAACCTAAGTACCACGTAAACGGTGAATAGAACAAACTCATAAAAAACCCTACCCAAGTTGATGTACACATCATACAGACTATAAGTCCTGATAGGAATTTAAATAATGGTGTAATAAGTGGTATATCTGTATTTGACATACTATGAATAGTATTTCTATACCCTTCAAATATAGAACCGTATACAAGAATATTACTCATCCCATAAGCGGCTATTAACCATAAAAACATTTCCATTATTTATATAAATTATCGTTTAGATTGGACGAGCCCATATATTGAGCCTTTATAGGTCCTTTTATCTTTTGTAATTCTAACACATTTTTCTCTAATTGTAAAATGTTTTTATCTTTTTTTATCATTTCTTCTCTTAATGTTTGAAGTGTTTTTTGTAGTTTCTTTTGTTTTTCTTTGTTTTCTACTTCCTTAGTAACTTCTACTATTTTTTCAGTAATAACCTCCTTCACTACTTCAACAATTTTTTCTACCTCAACTTCTTTTATTACTTCAACAATTTTTTCTACCTCAACTTCTTTTATTATTTCAACCGGTTTTTCTATTATTATTTCTTTTTCAATCGTCTTGGGAGGTATATTTTCTAAATGTTGTATTTTAACTAATAGTTCTTTTATCTCGGTATCATCTGTAATGTAAATTTCTTTCTCTACTTCTATTTCTTTTATGGTTTCTATTAATTTTTCAACTTCGACCTCTTTTATTACTTCCACAATTTTCTCAACTTCTTTTATAACTTCTACTGGTTTTTCTATTTCTTTTATAACTTCTACAATTTTCTCAACCTCAACCTCAACTTCTTTTATAACTTCTACAATTTTCTCAACTTCTTTTATAACTTCTACCGGTTTTTCTATTTCTTTTATAACTTCTACAATTTTCTCAACCTCAACTTCTTTTATAACTTCTTTTATAACTTCTTTTATAACTTCTTTTTCAATAACAGATTGCCCGTCTATAGTTAATAAACCATACTTTTCAATTTGATATCCTTTATTAAAGCACTCTTTTACGAATTTAAAATAATCTAACTCATTAAGATTACAAAATGAGTTGATGTCTTTTAATTCATCTGCAGAAAATTTAATTATTGACAAGTCTTTCTTTTCCATTTACCAAATCATCTATCGATTTAATTTTAAAATTTAAAAATGGTCGTGGGTTGGGTAAGTCAATTGTTTCATACTTATCCTTATCAACATGATAAATACCATATCCGTGATTCTTTACACTTTCACCAAAATTTTGTTGTATTGTGGAACCAACCATATATGCCTTTTTATTATTAGGTATGTTAAAAGTTTGTCTTTTATGTATGTCTCCACATAAAACTAAATCACACCCTTTAAACCTTGCAGTATCAAACCCATCTTCAAACTTATACCCGATATCAGTCGTTAATCCTTGAATAGGTCCGTGAAATAATCCAATTTTAAGGTTATCCGATTTATCGATTTGAGGTCTTACATTATGGTTAACTAATGAGTATACTACCCATTCTATGTTTTCGTCAGTATATACACCACTATCTTTATGATACACTATATTATTATTTTCTAGTGAATCTATAATCGGTGATAAAGCATCAACTCTGTTTAAATTACTTTCTAAAAAATCATGATTACCAATAATTAATACAGTTTTACATATCTTGGAACATTCACCTAAAATCCAAACAACAAAGTTAATTAATTCGGGAGTCATCTGATTTTTAGAGTGTACTAAATCACCCGTAAATACTATTCTATCAGGTTTTTCTTTTTTCCACTGAGATAACGCATTAGTCATTATTTCACGATATAAGTCGTGGTCTTTGAATAACCTAATGTGTAAGTCAGAAAAATGTATAATTTTATTAATCATAAGCAACTTAAGTATCTTTCTCCTCTGTCACATAGGAATGTTACAACACGACCTCTAGGGTTGTTTTTTTCGACCCACCTTTCAGCCGCTAAAATATTTGCACCTGCAGATATACCTACAAAGATACCTCTTTCTTTTGCTAATCTTATTGCTCTATGTTTAGCGTCTTCGGTAGATATTGTAACCACTTCTTTCACACTATCCATGTCTACAAGAAATTTAGAGCCGTCACCTATTCCCTGTATACCGTGTAATCCAGGTTCTCCACCACTCATAACAGGTGATTCTGAAGGTTCAACTGCAATCATTTTTATTAGTGGATACTGTTTGTCTAATGTTTTTTTACACCCCATTAAAGTTCCTCCAGTTCCTGTCCCTGTAACTACCGCCTCAAGATATTCAGACCTTTTTTGAAAGAAGTCTAATATCTCAACCGCAGTACCTTCAGAGTGTGACTTTATGTTTATCGGGTTACCGAATTGATTACAGTTGTACCATCCGTTTTCTATAGCTAATTCATCTCTTAGTCTAATGGCTCCATCAAAATCACCAGCGTCAACCTCAATTAATTCCGCACCATATAGTCTCAACATATGTTTTCTTTCGTCAGACATATTAGACGGCATTACAATCTTACATTTATAACCTCTCTCTGCTGCTAACCAAGCAAATGAAATTCCCATGTTACCTGAAGTGGCCTCGATGATAGTATCACCATTCTTTAAAACCCCCATAAGTTCGGCATTATCTAAAATATAACTAGCGGGTCTATCTTTGATGGAACCTGTAGGGTTAAAAATCTCAGCCTTAGCATATATTTTATCGCTGATTTTTATCATAGGAGTATTTCCTATCATAGAAGATAATTTCATTTTATTATCTGGTATACCGTATTTACTTATACTCATACTTTAAATTCTTTGTTAATATTTCCACATTCAGTACATTTATAGGTTTCCACGGGTACGTATTGGTCCTCAGATGTACGAGCTATTAATCTACTAATTTTTTTTAAAACTGTCACTTTATCAAAGTAAATATTTTTACAATTTTCACACTCAGTATTAGTAGCATCTTTAATATTAACTTGAATTTGATGTCCTCCCTGACCTAAATTTTCTAAATCCATATTCATATTATCTATTATCTATATGTATTATTACCTCATTATAAAATTCTATAAAGTGTTCATTCCATAAGTCCCATTTTATATCGATTCCATCAATAGAGTAAACTTTATGATTAGGAAATATTCTTAAAAATACATCTCTAAATTCTCTAAATTGTTTTTTACTTTTAGGTGAATTTAAATGCCATTCACCTGCACATTTTTTCATATTTTCTTTTAACCAGCATATATTTTCGACCTTGAATACTCCATATTCCCCACCTTCACAATCAGTTTTTAAAAAGTCTATTTTTTCTATATTATTTTCTTCAATAATTTGCATAAATGTTTTAGCTTTTACAATCTCATGATTCGTACTATCACCAAAAGATTCCGCAATTACTAAATCATTATCACTGATTACATTAGGTATGTAAGTATATGGAATACCATCTATATTTTTAAGTAATGTAATTGATTGAGTTTTTGATGGTTCAATAACGTACAGGTGCTCTACGTTCCTATCTTTTAATTGGTATGACCAAGGTCCGATACTTGCACCTATGTCCATAACTACATCATTTTCTTCTACTTCAAAAACAGTTTCGTATACATTTTTATCGGAATTAAAGAATTCCTCTTTAATAGTTCTTACGAACCATTCATTGGATTTTCCCCAATCAAATTTTTCTAAATCTATACTCATAATTCTTCTAACATTAATTTAATTTCCGTCTCTAAGTCTTTACACTTATAAACCTTATAGTTTTTATTTTTTTCATTAATCCATATAAGGTAACAATTACCTATTTTTAAATCAGTATTCTTTTCAATAATATGTTTATATAATGATAATTGTAGTGAATATGTATTTATTTCGCACACATCTAAATGTGAAATAGGTTCTTTAAACCTTTGACCATAATTATTCTTGGTGTTAATAGCTTTGTTTGTTTTATAATCCCAAACTTCCAACATATTTGATTTTTTATTATAAAATAAGCAATCAACCATACCACCTAAACCATAATCTTCATCTCCCACTACCAATTCCATTTTTACTGGGATTAAGTTTATTCGTGAGTCCTCATAAAAATTTTTAAATATCTGTTGACACTTGTCAAATCTTTCTTTTATTATATCGTGACCAAATTCTCTGATAGCTACAGAAGAATCGTAAGGGAACTCTTTATTATTCCACCAATTCTCTGCGTAATCATGAACCGCAGACCCCTTTACTGTAGAGGTGTCCCTTTTTAAATCCCAATCGGCAATGACATCATCTACTTTAAGTCCTCTTTTTGCCGCATATTCTTCAGCTATACGTTGTGTCTCAAATTTTGGTTTAAACATTCCGATAAACCTTGTGGCCGACATAAGCTCCCTATCATGGATAAAATACTTATGAGGACCATCATAGTACTTTACATGGTTAAATTTACTTAACTCTAATATCGTTTCCATTATTTTTCTAATTTTATATATGAACCTTCAGGTATGACTCCTCTTAAATCTCCGAGGTCTTTACCCTCAGGTAGTTTAACTATTTTTATCCTTCCAAACAATTTACCACCCGATAGTTTATAGTAAAGTCTTTTAGCATCTTCCCACGCATCTTCATCAAGACAAATTATAATGTCTTTTTTAGACCTTTCATAAAGAACTTCCCATAAGTTATCATTAATATATTTACCTAATAAAGGTATAGAGTTCGGTACAAAGAACCCATCAAACACTCCTTCTACAATCCATATATCTTCTTCCCAATTAATTCTACTCTCATTAAAAATAAGAAATTCTTTAGCCGCTTCAGGGTTTTTATATTTCATTCGAGTATTTGGGTTCCAACTCCTACTTACAAAGTAATTTAGTTTACCTTCCATATCATATGAAGGAACGATAATACGACCCGTATAATCACCTTCGTAAGCAAAACCTATGTCGTACTTATCTATAATGTCTTTAGTGATACCACGACCCTTTAAATAGTTCATAGCCCTCTTTTTCTGAGGGTATAAGTCACTAACGTCATCAAACCTATAATATTCCTTGGGTAAGGTTAATTTTTTATAGGTTTTCTCTTCCCTGATAAATTCATCAGGTCTGATAAGTTCATAATATTGTTTGTCTTTCTTACCCCCATACCTTTCTATTAACCAACCTAAATGACCTTTTGTGTTGTGTGTCTCAGCACAAGCCCAACATTTATAAACATGGTCACCGTAATTGACTTCTAGGTTACCTTTACCGTCACCTTTATCTAAACCTTTAATATCATAGGAACACACAGGACAATCAAAAGATATTTGATTCCTGTGTTCATTATGCGCATGTTCTCTACCGAACATACTTGTCAACATATCAACTATTAATCCTTCATCAGTATGGTCCATAGAATGAAGATAAGTAAAATATACTTAATAATCAATTACCATATACCCTCTTTATTCATATAACCTAAAACGCATGTATACGCATCTGCTTGGTCGAAACATTCTTTCTTAAGGGTATTATTTCTAGTATATAACCATGTTATTTGTGGTTCCTTATCAGAAACTTTTTTCCAAATTAACTCTTTTTTATCTATGTCCTTTGGTAGTCCTCCAAATAAAACTCTCTTCCCCTTGTTATTTTCTTGTACTAAAGAAGGCCAAGCAAATTTTCTTGAGTTATATGTCGATATGTAGTTTGGGATTATACCTAAAGTTTTATATATCGACCTAGATATCATAGAGTTATATCTCAAAAGTGTACCTACGGTCCATATGTTATTAGAGTTTAAAAGGGGTTCTTCAATAACTATTTTAGTTATTCCCATATTTTTATAATCATTTAACTTGTCTTCAAACGCGTCGACTTTAAACAATAACTCCTCCATCTTATCTTCAGGTTTAGGTTTAATAACTGGTGATACGTGAGTTAATTCTAAAAGATTCTGAGTTTCTAAGTCGAATAAAGCCCAACCTATAGTTTTGGTTGAGATGTCTAACCCCAACACTTTTGGGGTATTCTTAAGGTTACTTTTGGTCATGTAATATTAAAAATCTATTTTTATATTGTATTGTTGTACACCTAACCTCATTTCGGGGGACTGTACTTTAGATATAATCATAAGATTTTTATTATTATCGTAAAGCCCAACCTCAGAAACATAAGGTGTATCGGAGGTTGACCATGTGGGATTGTTTGAAGTCATAAATTGACTTTGTCCTAAATTACATAGATAATTTAATACATATATTGTAGCTTGAATATCTGTTTGTAGTTCTCCATAAAAGAAGTATTCACCTCCAAAATTTAAAGTTTGTCCTGTTTCACCCACAGTCGGGATATCAATATAATTAGATAAATTATAGATTGGTGCAGAATCAAAGTCAGGTTTATTAATACTAATGGTTGAGTTTGTTAAACCTGTGGCTGTTATATAACCACCTATTTTAGTAGATTCAATCTGACTTGTTACGTTTATCTCACTCCATAAAGAAGGATTAGGTCTTTGACCTGTCGTAACTTTTTGTGCTAAAATAATTAATTCGTTTGCTGAAAATCCTGAAGGTGTTGACCCGATTATATGTTCCAAAAATGGAAACTCGTCACCTAACCTAAATGTAACATCAGCAGTATCTGGTGGACAGTCGGGGTTAGTTCCTGATATCAAACTATAATAATTACAATGAAGTGAATCAGTAAATGCAGTACTATTAAATCTATAGGTCACCCATAGAGATTCTGAAGACCCACTTAATAAACCTTCATCATCTGCCGCCGTATCGTTACAGGTGTTAGGTACAATTAAACCTAACTGAGGTGCGGGTAAAGTCCAATTTCGATTTGACTTATAACTTAACGACGCAATAATTTCATCATCATCAAAAGTAACTATTTTTAAATCAGGCCATACTTTACCTACTCTATTTGGATATCCGTTTGTATTGGTGTTCGTATCCCATAGGTGGTAGTACCTTAACCCTGGTTCATTCATGTTACTATTAGGTGTTGACTTCATATAGTAAACCGTGAATAGATTTAGATTACTATAACCAGGTGGGTCCACATAAAATGTTTCCCCAATACTACCATCGGTAGATTTGTGCCACATTAAAGTAGGAATTGTTATTTTAAAATTACGAGCCTGACCTGTCTCTCCCGCATCTGTAGAATCATAAGGTTCTAAAGCAAATTTTTCACCATAATAATTATCAATGGCTTGATTTGTGTAATGTACAATAGATATTGATTTTTGGTCTGATGGTGATAGGTTAATTTTTTCACTAAATGAATTATAATAATATGTACTACTTGTGTCAGTTTGACCGGTATTCGAATTGTAACCCAAATACTCTTTTGTACCAATATATGACCTAGAATCGTAAGTGGTATAATCTTGGTTGAGAGTACTGAATACTCCTGATGGCGATTCAGTCCACGGTATATTCATATTCCATATTTTAACATCAGTATTAGAAATATCACAATTACTTTCAAAGTCAATTGCGTCACTTTGCCAATAGTATGAAGGTGTTATAGAATCATACAACTCAGTCATACCTGAAGGGTAAAATATGACTCTACCATTACCACTATACCCCATACTATTAAAGTCAGGTAACTCTCTATCTAATTTGACACTAACTGAACCTGTATTACCTGACGTATCACCAGTCACATTAATTACTTTATATGTGAGTATGGGATAATTCTGTGTGATAGAGGAGACTGAACCCGACTGTCCGAAAAATAACACAGCAAAGTCACCTTCTTGTGTGTTACCTGTCACGTCACTATCTAAAACATCGGCACCTACTGTTAAGGTATCACCGGAATTAATGTTAGATATATTAAATATAAAGTTAGGGTTAACAGTATATCCCGTAGAAACTAAAACATTGTCATATCTATTTAAAGTTTCTCCAGTATTAAAAAAACCTCTCGGTGCCGCAGTATTATAGATTGGGTCAATATATGAGTTTTGAACTGGTATCCCGAAAGTACTATCTGAAGTAGACGTAACTTTTATAGGGTACTTTATATTAGATTTACTTTTTTCAGGTATTGGAGATAAGTTTTGAGCGTTATAATCGGCGTCTAATACCATTCCAGATGTTAAGTCTTCTCCACTCACACAGTCATAACAAACTTCACTATCACCTACTTGGAAATAGGATATATTAAATTTACCCTCTGACATCTTTTTACGAGCGGCGTCGGTAACTTTCGTAGTTAATAGAGCTGCGGTATTTTTAATTATATATCCCATTGATTATAAATATTCTTTTAGTCATTTTATTTTAAGTTAGTGGAGCAGTACAGTCGTATATTGTTATATTTTCAGCGATGGGGGTATTAGCGTTAACCACATTTCCACAGTTACTATTATTTAACCTTAGATTAGATACTTGTAATGTCGTATTATATGTTCCGACCATTCTACACTCTGGAGAACAATCAACTCCATTACCACTTATAGTTACAGTTTGAGTTACAACACCGTTTAATGAAGTATCTGTACTACTTAAATTTAAAGAATTTACAAAGTTTGTGAAGGTTTCAGTAATTTGTTGTGTTGGTTTTACCGTACATCCTGTATCGACAGATGTTGTTACGGTTGCTGAGGTATTATATGGTATATTTAAATTACCGTTTTTAGTAATTGTATGTACATAACTAAATGATGATATTCCAGTATCCCTATATTGTCTAATGTGATTTAAACTTAAATTGAAGGTTATGTCTTCACCCGCACTTAACGCAGGATTAATCTGAACTCCGTAGTTCCAAGTTCTTGTTCCATTACTACTGTTAGTTACATTTGATGTTAAACTTACAGTATATGTCGTTGAATCCTCACCTTGGTTAATTGTAAATACTGTAGTAGTGGTATTTCCTGAATTATCCTGCACCTCCCCTAAGTAATTACCTGACGATAAACCGTTAAATATACCAACATTACTATATGCTGGGTATGGTAATATGTTTTGCACTCTATATTGATATGGAGGATATCCCCCGTCTGCAGTTAGTATTACCGCACCATTTTCATTCCCTTTACACACCTCGTCACTTATTACAGAATTTAAAGTTAATGGTATCCCTAAACATGAACCTTCAGTCATTTCCCATGTAAGTGGTTGATTATTACCTAAGTTAGTAAAGTTACCTGTAGGTATAGTCTCGTTAACATTTCTAACCATACCTCCAACACCTATATTAGTCCATGGAGTTATCTCCCATCTATTTAAAGAGATATTATATTTTAAAGTTAAGGTGTTTGGTGTGTTTTCCCACACAAAATAATTATTTACATCCGTACCACTAGGTGTAAAATCGTATTGATTATTCGAGTTGGAAAAACATAAGGTAGGTTGAAATATTGGGTTAGGTGGGGATGGTTGACATTTCAAACAACTATCATATATGTTAGATACTGTTAATGCTGAGAATGTTTGACCTGTAGAAAGTAACCTTTGGTTATATGAATAACAACCGTTTGTGTTAGTAAAATTATATATTGTGTTACCTGTTAGTCCAGCTATTGGTGATGTGTAAATTTTTTCGGTTGATAGACTGATACCTGAGAAGAACTCATCTATTACTTCACCTACCACTCCCCCTTGGAATCCTCCTACTGTGGGGTCTACTTGCCAATCAAAATTCTTTAATCCTGCACCGTTTTTATATGTTGGGTTTAAGTTAGTATATGTAGTAGTACCAGTTAATCCTGAATATACGTTTGTGGTGGTTAACGCGCTTAAATTTAAACTTAATGGTCCCACATTTGTTATAGGTGTATCGTATTTATCCTCAAAGGTTGTTGCGGATATAGTCGTCCCTTCTACCGCAGCAACAGTATGTTGGATATATGGTATCTCTGCCGTGTTATTTTCAATAACAGGGAAAATAAATCCTTCAAATCTTCCACTCTCATCTTTTATGTCTTCCCATACTTTCAAAAAGGATTCATAGTCATGAGTAAATCTATTCGACGGTTCCTGTTGGGTTGTCGCACTCCATCCCGTACCTGACAAAGCAAAAGGGTTGGTGAATAGATAGTTTTTATTTGGCTGTCCACTTATTGTGTTAACATTACCATGATATAGTCCGGTATCTCCATCTGCCTCATCTGATACTATTATACATAAATAGTTTTTATCACCACCAATAAAATCGCCATATATTGTTTCGTAATTACCTGTCATAGATGGTGTAACTGTGAAGGGTACACCCATACTTCTAACATCATCACTACCATAAGCACCTGTTAAGGTAAAACCATTATTAATTCTCTGATATATATCTGATATTAAACCTCCAGCAACTGATGTACTAAAATTAAAAGATGGTTGTCTAGGTACACATTTTCCACCGTCACTAGATTCACACCAATTCGAGTTATATGTTGAATAGTTTACTGATTGTCCGTCGAGTCCAAAAGATTTTATCTCTGTTATTCCATCTGATAGCGTTCCACCTGTTAAAGAACCCAAATATGGGTATGTTGACCACCATAACCAATTCTCAGCATTGTGATTTTCTTTACCTACTACACCTTCATATAATAATCCACCAAATCCATTATTCTTTTTAGTCTGATACCAAGTTCTTATACTTTCCGAGGCTTGTGCCGCTGTTGTATAATTTAAAGATGTTCCATCATAAAATACAAATATATTCGGGTTAAATTCTTCTTCACATTTTATAAATTCATCTAAATAAAACGTATCATTACCTACAGTACATGTGACAGTCGTAGTATAATCACCATAATAATCTGTTACTGTAGCAACATAGTTTCCTGATTGTAAGTTACCTATATAGTTACCGACACCTCCATTAGCCCAAGTAACTGTATAAGGTGATGTCCCTCCGTTAATAAATAACTGAATAGAACCGTCTTGAGTTTCAGGACTTGTAGCATTTGTAGGGTTACAAGTCACCTCAAGAGGTCTTAAGCTAATAACATTACAATTATTTTGATTAATTTCTGACATTATATATAAATACAATCATAAAATGATTTTTAGAATTTTACATCCTTAGAATAACATATTGTTATTTCTTCATCTTTATCGATGTCCATTAAAGAGTAAAGGTAGAGATATTCATCATTTTTATTGTTTTTTATTACGGCATTTGGTTCCTCTGAATGGTTCAAAAAAGAAGAGTATGATGTCATCACACACAATTTACCATTAGTCAATCCGAAAGCATATTTTTTAAACTCTTCAATTTGGTCTTCCCTATTAAATTCTATGTAAGGAATTTTTTCTATTAACTCCTCTTTATGGATGTCTTTATTCGCAAAAACTCCTCTCCCCTGTATTTTTGATTCTCTTATGTATATCATCTAACCATATCTATTAGGTGGCTGCCTGGCAACAGTCACCTTCATCGGATATACCTCCACCCGCTGATGGTGTAAATGTTATACTAGATAATTCCACACATCCAGGTATAGTATAGAAAGTTTGTACTAAATCACCCGCCTCTAGTACATGTGATATTACGGTTGACTCTCCACATAAAGTCCATTGGTATGTTATATCAGTTCCTCCACCCATTGCACCCGCATCACCATATGTGTTTTTAACCACTAATCCACTTCTACATCCACATGATTGAGTCTGCACTGATAGGTGTGTTCCGTTTTGTTGTCCTGACCCATCGGAGACTGTATACATAGTACCGTCTGTAACTGTGCCAGTAACTACCTTAACACAACTAATACCCACATTATAACTTGAACTCGTAGTGTACCCATTAATATTACTACCTGAGAACACATTACCAGTACTATAGTCAACTCCCGTTTGAGGGTTATATATCCATGATATTACTACGCCAGAATCGTCACAAGGTTCTACCGATGCCACACATCTGTTACATCTATTATCATCACAAGCATTGTTTGCTACTTGAGTATTCCAACCGCTCAGCTGAGTGTTATCAATCGTAACAGTATTATCATAATTAAACGAGCTAACACATATCTCAGGGTCTTCAGTGGTATCAATTAATCCATGACCAATATTAATAATATGACCAAACGAACTAAATAAAGCTCCCTGAGTACTAAATGGTGCTACATATGATGGACTACCAACAACATCGCAACAAGGTTTAAACGTATATCTACATCCAGAGCTAGTTCCGATTATAGTTACCGCAGCTGCGACTGCAATTTCACATGAAGCATATGGGTCTGACACATCTGTATAATAATTCACCGTCCCTATTGGTGTTGCACTAGCAGTTTCTATCTCATATGAATGACCATCTATTATAATAAAGTCTCCACTTGAAAGTCCTTGTGCTGGTAGTGCGACTGAACCTCCACCTGGTACAGTAACCGGAGTATCTGTAGAATCACAACATATAGTAAGTTTAGTTACGTAAATCCATTCAAAACTAGATGTTGGTGTAACCGTAGGCGTAATCGATGGTGTAATCGATGGTGTTGCGGTTATTGATGGTGTTGCCGTTATCGATGGAGTGGCAGTGATTGATGGAGTTGCGGTAATCGAAGGAGTTACTGATGGTGTTGCAGTTATCGATGGAGTTGCTGTTATCGATGGAGTGGCAGTGATTGATGGAGTTGCGGTAATCGAAGGAGTTACTGATGGTGTTGCTGTTATCGATGGAGTTGCTGTTATCGATGGAGTGGCGGTGATTGATGGAGTTGCGGTAATCGAAGGAGTTACTGATGGTGTTGCAGTTATCGATGGAGTTGCTGTTATCGATGGAGTGGCGGTGATTGATGGAGTTGCGGTAATCGAAGGAGTTACTGATGGTGTTGCTGTTATCGATGGAGTTGCTGTTATCGATGGAGTGGCGGTGATTGATGGAGTTGCGGTAATCGAAGGAGTTACTGATGGTG